>ERZ791765.32-NODE-32-length-197383-cov-17.642980_pt1 | contig 197383 bp, 170 predicted proteins | sample MGYA00509949_ERZ791765 | MGnify/ENA primary metagenome ERZ791765 (study PRJEB30046, sample SAMN00791980) | human gut metagenome | study: EMG produced TPA metagenomics assembly of the A metagenome-wide association study of gut microbiota in type 2...
CATATGTTAATTTTGTTTTCTCTGATATTTCATATACTTTTTCCATAAATCAATTATACCATATGTGCATGAATTGTGCGGTAAAATTTTCAATTATTACTTCAGCTCTCCGCGTCCTGAGCCGATTCCTGAGCTGGTTCCGCACCTTCCCGTTGTTCCCCGTCGGACTGAGGCGTCCCCGGACGCGGTTCTTCTCCCGGTTCCCCTCCTCCGCTGCCGTCAGCGCCGCGATTCCCACGCATGCCGCCTCCCTGCTGAGGATTATCTGTTAAGCCACTTTCTCCGCCTTTCTCTGGAGCATTATCACCGGATCCACGATTACGAGGGCCATTGTTCTTAAAGTCGTCCATTCCGGATCCCGGTCCGCCCTCCATTCCAGATCCCGGTCCGCCCTCCATTCCGGACCGTGTGCCGGACTGGGTAATGATTCCCGAGACAGTGATTTCCATAGATTCTTCTCCCGCAGCCAGCTGATACGTCTCCCCGTCCTTTAATTCCGGAGAACTTATAATCAGAGAAGAATACTCCTTATCCGGATTCCCTGACAGCATTACCGTTTCATCACCGCTCGTAAGCGTCCACTCTGTGCCGGCTGTTTTCGTATCAGCAAAATACACGACAATCACATTTTGAGTGGAGTCACTGGAAAATGACTGCAGCATCCCGGAACTGCCGGTTCCCATAAATGTTCCTCCGCTGATCGTTCCGGTTCCATCGTAATCCAGCGTCCCGTTTCCATTGTCTGTCGGGCCCTCTACGATCACGGTACCGCCTTCCATATAGAAATCACCGTTCGAGTCAATGCCGTCTCCAGAGGCGCTGACCTTTATCTCACCTCCGGTAATTTTGATATAGGCGCCTTCCGTTGAACCAAAAGTGCCGCCTGGGCCTCCCGGCCTTCCTTCCATGCCGGACTCCAGATTACCGGAGCCGTCATTTCCGGAGCCGTCATTTCCAGAACCGTCATTTCCGCCGGCCGCGTTTAACCCGTCATCTTCCGAGGTAACGTCGATCACGCCGCCATTGATATCAATCATCAGCCCTTCGATCCCCTCATAACTCTCTATAATCGTAATTGTTCCATCGTCGATCACCACCTGATTATCCGCATGGATTCCATCGTCTCCAGTAGCAATCGTAAACGTTCCTCCGATAATGTTCACGTCACCATTGCAGTGGACTGCGTCATCCTCCGAATCAATGTCAATGGTACCTCCTGTTACCTCCAGGAGCGTCTCCGCCTTAATTCCCTTGGCGGCCGCCGTAATGGAAAACGTACCATCGGAAATCTTCACATATCCCTTGTCCTCTTCCTCGTCATTGCTGGCCTGAATGCCGTCTTCCCCAGCATTTAAGGTAAACGTGCCTCCTTCTATTTCTACTGAATCTTTTCCCTTCATGGCGTCCTGAACCGCGTCAATCACGTACGTTCCCGACTTCACTGTCAGATCGTCCTTGCTTCGGATCCCACAACCGTAATTTCCTGTGACCGTCAGCGTCCCGCTGCCCTCCAGAATGATATCGTCCTTGCTGAATACGGCTGCATCCGGTTCATCGGCGCCTTCTTCCTCATACTGGTACTGGGTTCCATCGGAAATATAATTATCTGTTCCCTCTTCCGTGGTAATTGTGATACTGCCGCTTTTTATTCCATAGACAGCGGACGAGCTGGCATTGGATATTGTAAAGCCATCCAGAATCAGGCGGATCTCGTCCTCCTTGCCTGCATTTACTGCAATCTGGCCGTCTGTAATCTCTCCGCTGAGCCGGTACGTTCCCGCCGCCGTAATCGTCACGACACGCTGATCTACCGCGGCTCCCGTTCCGGTCACTGAGACAGAATCTCCCTTTCCGGTTATCACGGTTTCTGCTCCTACGGCGCTTCCATTGCCTTCTGCCTCAGTATCTTCGAAGGCCTGATCTCCGTTTTTGCTCTGGCATCCGGTCATCAGAATCGCTCCCGCCATAACGAGAAACAGACCGCGTCTCAATAATTGATTCATCCCATCTCTCCTTTCACTCTTGTAAAATCAGTCCCTGTAAAAAAATGGAGCCTCAAATGTATATTTCTCATTTACAATTCCTCTCTGTTCTCTGCTATCCGGCCGCACACAATCGTCAGATTTCCATTTCTGCACCGAATATCGTCGAGCATCGCCTTCTCCTCCTCTTCCTTTTTCAATTCGATCCGGTAGCAGAGCTCATAAAGACTTCCCATATTTGTTGTGCGTACCTTCATGAGCACCGCACGCTTCGTATACTTTTCGAATAAGTCATCGAAAATTCCGGCATAATCCAGATTTTCCGGTATGGTGACTTTCAGTTCTTTCTGCGCAAATGACTGGCTGCCAAGAGGAACCGCCGCCAAAACTAAAATTGCCGCTCCGATTATGATAAGCAGTAGAACAGCGATTCCCAGATACCCCATTCCTGTCGCCAGGCCGATGGCCATGGCAAGAAACACGCTTCCAATTTCTCTGGCATTTCCCGGCGCAGACCGGAAACGCACCAGCCCGAACGCGCCCATTACCGCGACACCTGTTCCCAGATTTCCGTTGACCAGCATAATCACCGCCTGTACCACAGCCGGGAGAATCGCTAACGTCATCACAAAATTTCTTGAACTTGTATTTCTATATGTATGAAGGAATGCCAGAGCAAGCCCAAGTCCCAGTGAAGTCAAGGTACATATAACCAGCTGCGGCAATGTAATCCCAGAGCTGACTGTTTCCGTCAAAATACTGTTAAGCACAGACACGCCCTCCTTTTATAGTGTTTTGTTTGTATTCGGGTTCCGCCCCTTCCTCTCTCAGCAGATACTCCCTGTAGTAACGCCCATACTTCGAGAATGACACGGGATAGATAGAAAGCTCCGAAAATGCCCGGCTCATCCAGACCGGCATCGCTCCCGGTATCTTTACTTCCATCAGGACACAGCCTGCATCAAGCAGGGAAGTCCCATATGCCCCGGCCCGCAGATCTAACGCTTCGTTTCTGCATCGTATATTCCAGTCAAAGGTTACCCGCAGTTCTTCATCGGTTTTACAGTAACACGCCAAGCGGTCATAAGCCACATATGCCGCCGGTTCCAGATGATACCTCTGTTTCATGTACTGTATTTCCCGGAAAATCTGATTTTCCGACTCTGGAAGAATCCCGTTATTTAAATACAAAACGGCAGACACAAGTTCCATTGGTACACGTCTTTTATATACCACACCGCTGTATTTCTTCTTCATTTCCAGAAATACCGTACTCTTTTCGTTCACCGCCCCATAAGCCCGCAGACGAAGCTTTTCTTTGTATACAGGCCCAGCCAGGGACGTTCTGATCAGTTCAAAATCCTTTGTGTCAAAATAAATATTGGAAATGGTATGTACTCCATATGCATCGGCTGCCATCCTGTCCTCAAACACCCGTTTCAGACCGAGGTACTGTGCTTCTGTCAGCAGATATTTCTTTTCATAACGTTCAAAAATTTCCTGTGCCATGTCGGTCCTGCCTCCTTTTCTCTGTACAATCACTATTTGTGTATTCAATAAAATGCGTAATGACCTGTTATTTGTTTCCTTAAGGTGTTTTTATCCTAGCATGAAAAGCTGAAAGTAAGCTGAAAGGACAGGTGGAATCTGGTGACTTTTCTGTGAAGCATAGAACGAAAAAGCCCTCTATGCCGAGTATCGGAAGGGAAAAAGAGAAATGCAGGAGGTCACGACAACAAAATCAATATTGATAGCCTGATTGATTACATGGAACCAGGCTGGCTCCAGAAGCTGTGTGAAAATCATTGGTTTATCAACACGCCAAATAAATTTGACAAAACAGATAATGTGGTATATAATAAATAAAAACCGAACGTCCGGTTTTTATTAAAAGGAGCATCCTATGCCGAAAAAATATAATTCACAGGCAACCATTGAAAACATATTAACGGTTTCCGCAAAGTTGTTTTTAGAAAAGGGATTTGATAAAACAAGTATTCAGGATATAGCGGAAGCAGCCGGTATATCAAAAGGAGCTATTTATCATCACTTTAAGTCAAAAGATGAAATTATCAGCGCAGTCACTGAAAACCAAACACAGACTACTAAATCCATGCTTGAAAGCTGGTTGTCTGAAACAGGCGCTCTTACAGGAAAAGAACAACTAGCTGCCATTTTAGAAAAAAACCTTGACTGCCAGGACGCTCATTATTTAGATGAAGTAATGAGTGGCCGTATGAAAAGCGCAGAATTTGTCTTGTCCTATATGCAGACCTGTGTCAATCAAGATGCCGCCCTCATCTCAAACATAATTCAGCAAGGTATAACCGATGGTTCGATCGTTACAGATTTTCCCGATGAGTGTGCCGAAGTTTTTCTTTTACTGATGAACGTATGGTGCGATCCTGCTGTCTTTCGTTGTGATACCCGGAAATTATCACTTCGATTAAGATTTTTACAGCACCTGATGAAATCTATCGGCATAGATGTATTGAGCGATACGCTTCTCGAAAGAACTTTAGACCTGTTGCAAAAGCTATACACGGAGGAAGTCCATTTCAATGAATAAATCCTTAGCTGTACAAACGAAAAAACTGACAAAGGTTTTCCCTGGAAATGAAGCCGTTAAAAATTGCAATATGAACGTTGAGCGCGGAACAATTTACGGCCTTTTGGGGCCAAATGGGGCTGGGAAAACGACGCTTTTTAAAATAATATCCGGGCTGCTTACACCGACAATGGGTAACGCGCAGGTTTTAGGAAAAGACATTGTTTCTGAACGCGATATTATCTTATCCAAAATTGGAACAATCATTGAAACCCCCATATTTTATGAACACTTATCAGCGGCCGGGAATTTGGGAATCCATCTTGCCTACATGAAAAAGAAGCCGGGGGATATTGACGCTGTTCTATCAAAGGTCGGGCTGAGTAATACAGGCGTACAGCCTGTTTCAAAATTTTCTTTGGGTATGCGGCAGCGGCTGGCGATTGCAAGGGCTATCATCCATAAACCTGAACTACTAATTTTAGATGAGCCTATTAACGGACTTGACCCTATGGGAATTAGGGAAATGCGGGATTTTTTCATAGCGCTTGTAAAAGAGCAAAACATGACCCTGCTCATTTCCAGTCACATTCTGACGGAAATTGAACACATAGCCGACACCATTGGAATAATTAAAGACGGAACCATCGTAAGAGAGGTTTCCATGGCTGAACTGAAATCAGAGTCCCCCTCTGGCCTTGAGGATTATTTCATGGATATCATGACCGGGAGGAAAGAAAATGAAAATACTATTTGAGTTGGAACTGCAAAAAAACAAAATTCGTACTTATGTGGCAGCCTCTCTTGCCATTGCATTTACAATGTTGGGCTTCCTGTACCTTTTTGCATATGCGCCTATGCTGGAGCCTAACGATAAAGATATGGCTATTTTTTCGGGCTACCATAATCTTATTCCGCTGTTTGGTGTTTTGAATATGGCCGTGTTTTGTGTATTATCGGCAGTCATGTATTCAAAATTCATCATTGAAGATTACACCGGAAAACGCATAATTTTACTTTTCTCTTACCCCGTAAGCCGAAAAAAAATTCTGTTATCAAAGCTTGGTATTGTATGTCTTTTTACCGTAATATCAATGACTGTCAGTAACATTGCTATATTCCTTATATTTGGTCTAACTGAACAATTTATACACCTTGTAAATGAAAGTTTTACACTTTTTATTCTAGCGCAGGCGATTGAAATTACGCTTATCATGTCCTTCATCGCTGCCAGCATAGGCATTATATCAGCCGGCATTGGATTTATAAAAAAATCAGTGCCCACAACGATTGTATCAGCCGTTTTAATTGCTTCTCTCCTGTGCAATATCGTTGTAAATGCCACAGCGAATAAAGCAGTAATGTATTTGTTTGCAATAGTAATCCTGTCTATTGCATTTATAGTTTCAATACTTTTAATGAAACAGGTGAACAGAATGGAGGTTGAATAAATGGAACAGAAAATTGAGGGCGCAATAGACAGTGGTCTTGAAAGCTTATCGTCCGGGCTATATGTTTTTAGTGTTGGCTTTGGTATTGTGCTCATCATATTGGGCGCTATTCTGCTATTTAAGAGTAAAGACAGAGGCTCGAATAAGAAAAAAGGTGCCGTAAACATTGGGCTGATTTCTCTTGTTCTCGGTGTTGTAGCTGTCATAAGCGGACTTATGCAAATGTAATTATGCTCTTTAGCGTATTTTTCCGAATAGTATCTCCCTGAAATGTCAATAGAGGTTCCCTCAAATCATATACATTCTTCCAACCACCATGCATGACCGCCTCCCTCCTTATGTAACTCTAACTCCTGCATCTCCATGTTTCCATGTCAACTGTATACCACTAAAATACACTTTTGGCGATCTACCCCACTGTCTAAAGCCAGTGGGATTACGGTCGCCTTATTTCAATACAAATTATATATTTTTAAGCAAAACGAAAGCCACTATCTTATTATCACATCAAAAAATACTGTCAGAAACTTTTACATACAGTAACATATGCTTCCAAAAGTTTCCGGCAGTATTTCATTTTCCGTTACTATTCCTATTCTCTCTTCTTTTTCTTTTCCCGTTTCACTCCCCTGATTATCCCAGGGCCATACCGTGCCAGCGCGGTCGTAATATATGGATCTCCCAAAGCGTCCCGATGCAGATATGCAAATTTCCACAATTTCTTGTATAGATCATAGATAACCGCCTCATACTCATGTTCCTCTATCACATTTTTCATGCAGTCCGGGTCTTTTTTCAAATCATACAGTTCATCGAAATCAAATCCATTAAAAACGAAATGATATTCGTCTGTAAAAATACTCCTCTGAATTCCATAGCACTCGTTTCCATTGCTCTGTGTATAGGTCTCCGAGCGCCATTTTTCTGGAATGTTCCCCTCCAGAAATGGCTTTAAGGAATGGCCTGAAAACCGCCGTTTCACTTCCATATCATCCACCTCCAATATCCCGGCCAGTTCTAAAAATGTCGGCGCATAATCCAGAAGTGACACTCTATGGCTGACCACACCCCCTTCCGCCTTAATACCGCCATACCCCATGACAGAACAGATGTGGTACGCCTCCTTAAAACACGGAAGGCCTTTCGTCCATAATCCATGGGCGCCGGCATAATCTCCGTGATCCGATACGTATAGGATCACCGTATCTTCAAGAAGCTCTCTCCGCTCCAGCACGTCGAGAAGCCTTCCGAACAGCGCATCCTCATAGGAGCAGAAGGCCAGGTAATGCTTCAGGGAACGTTTCTGTTCCGCCTCGCCGAGTTGGTCAAACCGCTCTCTCGTCCTTCTGTAGAGATTTGGTTTATCGAGCATCCGGTCCTTCCAGGACTCCGGGAGCACTATGGATTCATCCGAATAGAGATCCAGATACTGCTGTGGGACAAAGTACGGGTCGTGAGGCCCCAGTGTTCCGACATACATACAGAATGGTTCATCTTTGCTCACATTCTCCAGCCAGCCTTCTGCACAGGATACAACATCACCGTCACCGAAGGGATTTTCCGTCACACCGTACTGGCTGTACTGGGGAAATCCAATTCTGGAGATTTCCCCTTCTCTGCGCCCTTCTTCTATAGCAATGTCGTCTTCCTCTAAAAGCCAATCCCAGTCTCCCATAAAGGGAGTCCTCTTCCATGGCTTATACCGGCCCTCCTGCGGCGGATAGATCCAGGGACCAAATCCTCGATCGCCCGGCCCTTCTTCCGCGCTGACATGCCATTTCCCACTGAAATACATCTGATATCCCGCTTCCTTCAAATCTTCTGAAAACAGCTTAATCCCGTCATTTAAACCGTGGGAAAATGCATCCGCCAGATCAATATTGTTCCATATGCCGTGCTCTGAGGGATACAACCCGGAAAAGAAGCTGGCACGGCTGGGACAGCAGTGGGGAGAGGGACAATACGCCTCCTGAAAAGTCACACCATGGCGCTTTAGCCGCTCCAGATTCGGCATGTACGCCGGTCCCTTGCTCTGTTGGGTCGTCCCCAGCTGCTGGTCTGTCATAAATATCAGGAAATTACTTTTTCTCTTTCCGCTGTCCACGTCTACTGCTTCGCCATCCTTTCCCGTATCCCCTTTACCGTTTCTTTGTATTTATCGATCCCCAGCTTATTCAGCTGCTCTAAATAGGTATCCCATTCTGCTTCAATCCCGCCTTCCGTCAGCCATTTTACCTGCATCTTGTTGACATAGTCGTCGATATCCTTTGCCGTCGTGGTAAAGTACTTACTCTCCTCCTTATTCGGCAGCAGGAACAGAGAGGACTGCGTGGCATACGGAGCGTAGTGCTCTTTGGCGATCTGCAGCTTATTGATATCTTCATCCATGACCTGGACCAGCTTTCCCCAATCCTCGGAAGCAATCTTACAGGGTACGTGTACAGGGGCATTCTTATACCGGAATTCACTGTAGGACATCCCGTCAGGAGTAGGTACATAATCCAGCATTCCGCTGTCTGTCTTCTCCAGGGTGGTCCCAATCGGCCCTAAAAACAGCTGTGCCGAAATTTCCGGTTCAAAATGGGCGTCCAGCCATTTCATAATTGCCTCTTCCTTGCCCTTTGCCGATGCAGTCATAACGAATTGGGTTCCATTGACATTGCCGTTGCTGTTGGCGCTGTTCTGCCAGATTCGCTTGCCTGTCGGACCTTCCAGAGGCTCAACAATCACATAATCTTCTTTGTATTTTTCAGGAACGACAAATGTGGAATCATATGCCATAAAAGAGCCTACAATTTCCGGATCGTTATTTCCCTTGGCATTCATGACTGAGGTGTCCGGTGTGGTGAAGCCTTCAGAATCCCACAGCCCCTCTTTCACAAACTTGTGGTAATACTGGATTGCATCCTTGTACTCCTCCTGTTCTGCCGTATAGACAATCTCACCGTTCTCATCTTCTATGAAATGGGCGCCCACTGTCAAAACCGGATCCACATATCCAAAAGAGCCAAACAGCTGATGGTAGCTGTATGCAGTATCCGGCACGGACGAATTATAATGGAAAACGAATGGAATCTCATCCCCCTTGTCGCCATTGCCGTTCATATCATTTTCTTTAAATGCCTTCAGTGCATCATAATACTCATCAACGGTCTTCGGGACAGGGAGTCCCAGCTGATCCAGCCACTTCTTGTTGATGTAGAGCAGGCCTGACGTATACATTACCTCTCTCTCCACCGCTCGCCCGATGCTGTAGATTTTTCCGTCATCCGGATTGATACAGATATTCTTATATTCCGGCATTTCCTCAAATGCTTTCTTGAGATTCGGGCAGTATTCCTCGATGTAATCCGTCAGATCCAGAAACATTCCCTGAGGAGCGTATTTCGTTACATCGTTGACATTGACGGCATTCATGTAAAAGACATCCGGAAGATCCCCGCTGGATAAGATCAGATTCTTCTTATCCTCCCATGTCGCCGCCGAGTAAACCTGCCATTCCACCTCGACTCCGGTCTTTTCCTCCAGAATCTTATAGATTTCCATGTCATTCGGGTCACCGTGCCACTCATTCTTGATAAAGGTCACCTTGATTTTCTCTTTCCCTTTTTCCCCCGCATCGGCCTGACTGCTGTCCTGCCCCTTGGGCTGTGCTGTCCCTCCGCATGCCACACAGCCTGCCACTACGGCAGCTGCTGTACACAGTGCTGCAAATCTTCTTTTTTTCATTCTGCTTCTCCTTTCATTTATCCTCATCCCTTTACCGCCCCCAGCATCACGCCTTTTACGAAATGCTTCTGAACAAAGGGATAAAATACCAGCATTGGAATACTCGATACGACAACGCAGCCATATTTCAGCAAATCAACCAGCTGCTGCATATCCGCCACCGTAGATGCATCCGCCGAGGCCAGTGAATTCTGGCTGTCGATCAGAATGGTCCGAAGCACCAGCTGCAGCGGAAAACGGCTTTCGGAGCTCAAATAGATCATGGGCTCGAAATAGGAATTCCACTGCTTCGCCGCATAAAAAAGTACCATGACTGCAATCAGCGATTTCGACAGAGGCAGAGCCACGCGAAAGAAGAATCCCACGTATCCGCATCCGTCTAAAAATGCTGCTTCCTTCAGTTCTTCCGGTATACTTCCCATAAAGTAAGACCTGGCGATTATCATATTGTAAGTGCTGATCAGCGTCGGCAGAACGATTGACCAGATGCTGTCCAGCATCCCCATCTGCTTTACCACGAAATACAGCGGAATGATACCTCCGTAAAAGTACATGGTAAAGACCATTATTTTCATGAATACGCCGCCAAACGGAAACTCTTTTCTGGAGAGCGCATAGGCGAGCGGAATGGTAAATACCACATTTAACAGGGTTCCGACTATCGTATAGAGCAGACCGTTGCCAAAGCCTGTCCATATCGATTCATCTGCAAATATCTTCCGGTAGCCATCCAGGGTGACATCCGCCGGCAGAAACAAAACCCTTCCCTGATAAACCGCTCTCGGGCTGCTGATGGAGGCAATCAGGCTGAAATACAGTGGATATAACGCAACGATCAAGATCATGACCAGCAGCACCGTCGTAACAATTTCGAAGACTCTGTCTTTTTTTCCCGCTTTCATTCACATATCCCCCATTCTACCATAAAGAAGTATCACTGAACCTTTTACTGAATTTATTGACTGAAATCAGAATCACGAAATTCACCACGGACTGCATCATCTCGACTGCAGACGCGTAACTGAAATCACCATCTACCAGTCCCCGCTTGTAGGTATACGTCGATATGACCTCCGATACCCCCAGATTCATGGAATTCTGCATTAAGTACGATTTTTCAAAGCCGATCGTTAAAAGCTGACCCGCAGTCAGAATCAGCATGGTAATGATCGTCGGCATGATTCCCGGCAGATCGATATGCCAGATTCTCTGTAATCTTCCGGCCCCATCGACGATTGCCGACTCATGCAGATCAGGGGAAACCGATGCCAGCGCCGCTATGTAGACAATTGCAGACCACCCGCACGTCTGCCAGATCCCCGATAAGACGTAGATCATGACATACATTCCGGGTTTTCCCATGAAATGGACAGGGTCTCCGCCAAAAAAGCGGATTACCGCATTTACCACACCGCTGTACGGAGAAAGCATGGTGTACATCATACCGACGAGAACGACAACGGAGATAAAATACGGTGCATACGTCGCAGTCTGAACCAGCTTTTTAAATGCTTTGTTTCTGACCTGGTTCAGCAGAATGGCGAGTATAATCGGAAAAGGAAATCCCAGGATCAGGTTCGTCACATTGATCAGCAATGTATTTTTGAGTATCAGGAAAAAATCCGGAGACCGGAAAAATCTCTCGAAATTTTCAAGTCCCACCCACGGGCTTTTCGTAAATCCCAGGAATGGAGAGTAATCCCGGAATGCAATCTGCGACCCGTAGATCGGCCAGTATTTAAATAATGCGTAATACACCAGCCCGGGTATTACAAACAAATACAGTGTTTTCGTTGCCCGGAAGTTTTTCATGAATCTTCGTTTTTGTTCAATCCTGCTTATACTGTTTTTCACAATTCATTTTCCTTTCTGTCCTGTGACCTTGTTCATGAGTTTATTATACTGACTCTCATCCGGCGGAAAGCTTTGTATTTTTTACCAGTTACTACAAATTTTTAATCTTTTATTGTAAGTGAATTTACCTGATAGTATAATTCGAGTATACTCAATCAGGAGGCACAGAAGTTGGAAAAACACCCGAAATTAATCCATTACTTTAAATCCCATTTTAATGCCCGGCTTGTTCTGATCTTTCTATTCAATGGGATTGTTCCCGTTTTACTCATCAGCCTCACCACATATCCATTCTGGTTCCGCACCATGCGTTCGAAGGAACTCACCTTTACATACAGCAGAATTTCCACCATCAATCAGGCCCTGGATTCCCTGACCACTGACATTGAACAGAATATTACCCACATTTTTTCCAATGAAGATATTCGCAGTTATTTGAAGGAGGATTACGATGAAATCACGGTCGAAGGGCATAAGAAGCATGTCCTGATTGAAAATTTCCTGAAGTCCATCTCGAATTACGGCGAATTTGCCTGTTCCTACACGATCATCGACCGCTATAACCGCATATACACCAACGGCTCCAATGTCAACCGGCTCCAAAGCTTTCACAGTCCGCTCTGCGAGAGCGTGAAGCAGGCCTCCCCCGGCACCTACTACACGGAGCGGAATCTATACAGTACCGACAGTGAGAAGGCGCTGACCTACGGCCGTGTATTAAAGGAGGAAGGGGAAATACTCGCTGTCATTCTTGTGGATATCAGCCCGGAGCTGCTTCATTCCATTCTGGGAGATTATGATGGAAACAACTATCAGGTATTCATCGCTAACCCCAATAACGAACTGATCTACACCAATGCGGTTCACCTCCTCAGTAAACCGGAAATTATGGAGCATCTCCTCTCCGCCCAGGGAACGACGGTAATTCTGGAAAATGAACGCTATGAGATGGCGCACGCCAGTTCCCTTTTGACAAACTACCATACCTATGTGCTGGTTCCGCACACGTATATTTACAAAGATTCCGGAAATATAAGAGTTTTGTTTGTCATTATCCTGATTCTGGTTTTCATGCAGACCATCGCATTTTCCAGAATCATATCCAAATCGCTCTCCAGAAAGATCCTCCTGATTAAGAATGAGCTGCTCCGTTTTATCACCACCAGGGAGAAGAGTGTCTTTCACCATAAGAATAACGACGAACTGAAGGAAATATCAGACGGGATTGTGTATCTGGAAAATGAAATTGACAAGATGCTGGAGGAAATTCAGGCAAACGCAGAAAAACAGCGCCGGCTTGAACTGCAGACGCTGCAGCAGCAGCTGAATCCCCATATGATTTACAATGCTCTGAATACCATTACACAGCTGGCCAGCCTTCAGGGCGTTAAAAATATCGAGGAGGTATCTCTGGCATTCACAAGAATGTTGAAACTCGTCTCCAAAAATACGGAAAATTTCGTCACGCTGCGCCAGGAAATCGGTTTTATCAAAGACTATATTTCCATTAAAAAATATAATAATTTCCAGAACCTTACGCTTCAGTGTGACGTTGCCGCCCCCCTCATGGAACTGCCTGTTTTAAAGCTTCTGCTGCAGCCATTTATTGAGAACTGCATGAAGCATGGTTTCCGCAATTTCGAAGAGGATGGAATCATCTTTCTCTACGCCTATCTGGAAGAAGAACAGCTCCATATCATCATTGAAGACAATGGTTCCGGAATCAAAAACGATCAGATCGAACAGATCCTTAATCTGTCCTGTCAAACGGAGGAAGACTATTCAAATATCGGAATACGGTCCTGTATCGAACGCCTTCGCCTCCAGTATGGGAACCGCTGCACATTTTCCATCGACAGCGACGGACAGAGCTTCACCCGAATTTCTTTGAGCTATCCTGTAAAGGAGGACCCGCATGCTTCAGACGCTTCTCGTCGATGACGACATACTTTCTTTAAATAAGATGCAGACCTTTCTGGCAGACCTCGAATTCATCCATGTCTGCGGGCAGTTGCTGGACGGAACAGGCGCCATCGAATATCTGAACGCTCATGGCGATTCCATCGACATCGTGATCCTCGATATGGAGATGCCCGGGGCGAGCGGATTAGAGGTCGCCAGGTTTATCAGCAAACATCAGCTTCCCATTACAATCCTTGTCATAAGCAATTACGATAATTTCGAGTACGTAAAACCGATTCTCCAGGCCGGGGCTTACGATTACCTCCTAAAGCATGAGCTGTCCCGGACTCTTCTCGAAACGAAATTGTCCGAAATACGGCTTTATATTGATAAACAGCAGCTTCATCAGAAGCAGTGGGACCAGATGTGCCAGCTGTCAAAACAGCAATACCTCCGGAATCTCGTCTTAAATTATGATATTCCGGATGAAAACCGTCACTTTTTCGCCTCCGATCCGCTGCTCTGCGGCCGGCGGCACGTTGCGGCTTGCCTGCAGATCACCAATTTCTCCAGTATTTATCAGAGCATACCGGATGAACGCCATCAGAAGGTTGTCAATACAGTTCTCCACTTTTGTGATACATTTTTCACCTCGCTTCAGAGGGGAATTATCACACATATCAACTACGGTGAATTCCTGGTCCTGCTGTCCTTTCCGGATCTCACCAGCGAAGCTGCCATCCTTCAGACGGCCTCCCAGGATATCAGCCTGTTGAAAAACAACCTGCGGCGTTATCTCTCTATCCATACTTTTGCCGAGTCCATGCCCGTCTTCGACTCCGTGGAACATTTGCGCCCCTACTACCTGAAAATTCACCATCGTCTTCAGGTAAAGCCTTTTAACAGCGATTCGGAACGTCCTGCAGAAAAGGAAGGTAATTCCGTCCTGCTGCTCTCCCTGCAGGAGGAAAATGAGCTGTCAGAATCTCTTCTTCACCTGAACGAAAAAAAAGTGACTGAAATCGTCACTCATATTTTTGATACAGTCGGACAGACGCACGTCTCTCTTCTTGGACTTCAGCGCCTCGTCCTGCGTCTGACGGAGATCATGCAGCTGGCTCTCCGAACGGCCTCCCAGGATCGTGAGACCATCACGGTACCGCCGCCGGCTGTCAACAATATCCTGGATATTGAGACGCTGAAAAAACAGTTTCTCCTTTATTACCGCCAGGGCCTGGAACGGCTTGCGTCCGCCTCGGTCTCCCAATACCCGCCGCTGATCCAGAAGGCGCTGAATTACATCTATCAAAACTATTATCTGGATCTCTCTCTGTCGGATATCAGCCGCCACTGCGGAGTGTCGGAGGTCTACTTTTCCAGGGCATTCAAAGACGCGCTTGGCCTCCCTTTTACGAAATATTTAAACGCATACCGGGTCAGAATCGCCGCACACCTCCTCCGGCAGTCCAATGATTCCCTTAAAAAGATAGCCGAAGAGTCCGGATTTCAGAGTTATAATTATTTTTTGACTGTTTTTAAAACATATATGGGGGTTACTCCAGTGCAGTATCGGGAAAAACCACCGGATACTTCCACTGACTAATACTTATGAAGCCACAGAACGGACGCTAATCAGGCAAACTGTTTAACGTCCGTTCTGCAGTACAGTATCCTTCTGATATAGGGCAGGTTCATGCCCTCTTCACAAAAAAGATGACAGCCGTCCCCATTAGAGTTATAATATCTCCTTAAAGGAGATGACTTCACCCATGAAAAACAAAACAAAATCAGTATTGGCAGCTTTCCGCTCCAAATTCGCGGCCGCCCTGCCAATTATTCTTTTTTTCCTTTTTTTATTTTACTCTACGATCCTATTATTCGGCATTTCCTATTCAATCCTCGTATCGGTGGTTACAATCCTGTTCAAGGTCAATTATCGGAAATATCTAACAGTCCGGCAGCTGATCGTGCTTGTGGGGACGCAGTTTTTGATGGCTCTTCTCAGCTTTTTTGCCTCCCTCAGCGTTGCGCTCTGCATTCTTCTCAATCTGACCGTTCCCTTTCTGCTGGTTTTTCTCCAGACCTCGCAGTTTAATCCGCTGGGATATTTTGCGAATGCCATGTGCTTTGTCTTTCTTCAGCTGCGGCCGGTCGGATGGGATGGACTGGCCATGCAGATGGGGGCGCTGGCCTACGGTCTGGCGGTTCTGACCATCATACTGTTCTTGTGTTCGCTTCAGAATAGGAAGAATGACCATTTTGCTGCTGCCAAAAAGGGACTCCTGCTCCTGGCGGCCGCGCTGCGCGCTCAGATTGAGCAGATGTCCCCCACCGCAGAACAAACAGACCCCTCCGGCAGTCTGGCTTCCGGACAGATGGATACCATCTTTCCAATCCTCCAGGGACTTTACGGAGAAGCCTACAAAAGCAGGGGCCTCACCTATGTGGTAAGCCCCCAGGGGAAAATTCAGTATATGTTTGCGCTGCTGTTTCAGCGTGCCGTGTATTTTCTGACAAATCCGTACCAGGCAGCTACGCTCTCTGACCAGACCTGCCATGACTTGTTGGAACGCCTGGCCCAATATATGGAGTCCGCGGGAAACGGCGGTTTCGAACGGAAAGAACTGGTCAGCACAGGAAATAAGCTTCTGGCCGAAGCGGAGGAACGCGATGAAATCCCCTGCATTTTTGTTCAGAATTTTCTCCGTCTCTTCCTGCTGATCCTGGAAAACATTCGACAGACAGGTGAAAAACAGAGTCCTCCCTGTTGGAGACTCCCCAGCTACCGCCGCCCCTTTAGGAAACTGTTTGGCCAGATAAAAGCGGATGCATTTGAGACGCGTTTTGCGCTTCGTCTCAGCGTAGTTTTGACCGTTGGCTTTACTTACAGCATGGTCAGCCAGGCAAATCATGGTTACTGGCTCGTGCTGAACGCCTTCCTGCTGCTCCGCCCCATGTATGAGGAAAGCGCCACCCGCATCAAGACCCGCTTTATCGGCACACTGGCAGGCTGTCTTATCCTGCAGTTTCTCCTCCCGCTGTTCCATGGAACCGGCTGGCATTTTGTACTGGCGACCGTTATGGCGACAGGGCTTTATATGGAAACGGCCGGAACCTGGCAGCAGGCCCTGTTCTCCACCTGCTTTGCCCTGACCCTTACCACGCTGGCACTCCCACAGATGCTGGCCGCTGAACTCCGTATCCTATATGTCGTCGCTGCGATGGTGCTGGTACTTCTCGTAAACCGTTTTGTATTTCCTACGCACCAGAAGGGACAGTACCGCTACAACCTGTATCAGCTGTTCCACACACACCACGTTTACCTTCGCCTGCTGGAGAGCAGCCTGACCGCGCCTCTGGATTATGGCGTCATCTGCGATGTCCAGATCCATTACCATCTGATTCACGACCAGATTATCCAGTATTTGAAAAAGGCGGGAAATGAGGATTCGGCCTTTATCAAAAAACTTCTATGGATTTCCTGGCACATGATATCCGAGGCGGAACAAATGCTTTTCTTAATCAACAACCGAAAAGCCAGTGCGGTTAATTCTGCACAGATGGAAGACTATCTGGCCTTTACCGCCTGTATTTTAAGCGAAATCCAGGAGATGCTTCATATGAAAGCTGACAGGAATCGCACCGTATCCCCGGAGATCATCTATAAACGGACGATGGAAGGGGAACCCCGGTTATCTGTGTTGATGGAACAGTATTCCAAACAATTGTCTGAGATGTATCGTTGTGTCTGCAGTCATAACGGGTGAGGCAGTGAAGGGCGGTGATGATACCTGCAGTGATGGAGTCTATCACCAGGTTAAAATAATATCTCCGCCCCGAACGTCATCTTGCGTCTATCTCCTCTACGATCTGTTTAACTGCTTCTTCCGTCACCGTTTCTGTAAAATGCAGGGAATAAGAGTACTCTCCCTTTGACCAGACCGCGAGATTATAATTACCGTCATTTCCCTTCAACGTGACGGAATCCATATTTACGGTAATCACCTTCACTGTACTGTAACTATTGTAATCACCTGAATTATCATCCATTTTAGCGGACTTTCTAAATGTGACGGTCTGGCTGTCGGAGTTGTATTTTATTTCGGCCAGTTCCTTTCCCAATGCCATATAAGTGGTTTTGTCCGATGCAGACATAAGGGACGGGATATCAGCAACGCCGAATCCCACCATTTCTGACAGTTCCATTGCGGAAGCGGCATTTAACAACACCGGCGCCGTAAGCACGCCTTGATCCGGCGATGACGGATTATGATGCAGAACCGCAGGAATCATAACTGCGCCTGCTGCCAGGACGACAAAACAGGCTGCAACGGCCATGTACCTTCTGAGGCCGGCCAACGGAAGTATCCTTACCGGTCTCTCTATCGGTTCTCTGCTGATATGATCAAGGATACGGCAGCGCATATCATCGGTTACTTCTATTCTTTCGATAAGTTCTTTGTATTTACCCAAAATCATATGCCTCCTTCAAAATATCCTTTAATTTCTGCCTTCCCCGCCGCAAATCCGACCGAACGGTTGCTTCTTTTCTATTGAGCATTTTTCCTATCTGTGCCGTAGAATATCCTTCATAGTGAAACAGGTGTATGACCTCACGGTATTTGTCAGGCAGCGCTTTCACCGCCTCCCATACAAAGGACAAATCCTCTCTGCAGTCTGCGGCCAGCGTTTCTTCCAATTCATCCGTCTGCCTGATCCGGTTGTATTCAATACGGTTCTTACTTAAATTAGCAGCAACTTTAAGCAGCCATGCCTTTTCGTGCGAGGTATTTTCCAGTAAGGGGCCCGTCTTTAAAAACTGAATCAACGTCTCCTGTAAGATGTCCTCGGCATCGCTCATATTATGCAGATAGGAATAAGCCAGACGCAAGATACTGTTTCCATATTCATCGAGTACTCTGGCCGCCTGCATATTGACCGCTTCCCGGTTAGCGGCATTTCCCCCGGAAACAGCCTTTGCTTTATTGGCAAACTCCCCGGAAGCAGCCTTTGTTTTATTGGCAAACTCCCCGAAAGCAGCCTTTGCTTCATTGGCAAACAAGATACGCCGCCGGGATTGTTTATAGCTGCATATATTACGGAGGAAAGAGATCATACAGTCCTTCCATCCCCTCTTCAAATAAATACATACTTCCATCACTGTCTCTCCCACAAAGACAGGCAATGCCGGAAATGTTCCCGCCATTGCCTGTGCAGTCTTATTTTAATGAATCGCCTGTACCAGACTTACGATACTGTCCTGAGCCATGCCCGCGCTCACATAAATGGAGTAAGAGTAATCGTTTGCAGACCAGGTGGCGAGAGAGATGACGCCATCGTTTCCTTTTAAAGTCACCTGCCTTTCATCCACCGTGATGGTTTCTTCTTTCTGATAGTTGTTATAATCCCCACTTATATTCCTTGTTCCCGGTGCCTTACGGATCAAAATCTGATTTTCATCCGCTGAATAGATAACCTGGATCATCTCCTGATCCACAGCCTGTATCTTTTTTTCTGAGATGCCTTCCACCTGTTCCGGCGTGCGAAACTCAAATCCAGCCACCTCGGCGGCAGTCTCCATAGTCTGGCAATCCACGAAAGGATTGGCAATCATTGTGTCAGGATTGGTATTCGCCGGAGTTGTTGATTTTGGTATAGCAGTTATTTCTGTTATAGCAGTTGTCTCTGTTATAGCAGTTGCCTCTGTTATAGCAGTTGTCTCTGTTATTGGAGTCTTTGCAGCGGTACCGCTGGAAGCGCAGGCAGTGATTGACAGCGCCACCACTGCACAAATAATTAGAGTCATCATTTTTTTCATAATATTTATCCTTTCTGTTTTTGGAATTTTAACAGCTTTCTTAGCCGTTCTGTCTTCTATACAGATGAGCCTGATAAAATGTTGCAGCGGACAAATATTTTTTCATGATTTTATATCCTTTTAGAACTTCAGCCTACACTCTACCCCATTGTAACGGTGTTTTCCTTCGTTCGCCTCATAAGGAATCTCTCTGAAATACCGGAATCCCAGCTTATCCATCACACGGCCCGACGCCGGATTCTCCTTTGCGTACCTGCCCACCAGCTCCTTTACCTTCAGGACATTCTTTGCAAAATCCACAATTGCTTCCATCGTTTCTGTCGCAAATCCATGTCCCCAGTATTCTTTCCCGAAATTATAACCTATTTCAAATAAATGGTATTCCTCTTCGTAATAAACAAGTCCGGTTCCGATCAGGTCCCCAGTCGCTTTAAGCACCACGGCCCAGCGGTACCACTGATCCGATGGTATCTGAGAGACTTCGAAGGCAGTCCACTGTCTGGTCTTCTCAACATCATTATGACTGCTCCAAAACATATACCGCGCCACATCCGGATCGCTTTCCCAGCAATCGAAGACCCGCTGTGCATCTGCTTCGCAAAATGGCCGCAAAAGCAGCCTTTCCGTCTCTAATACAGGTGTTTTCATCTTATTTTCCTCCCCTGGGCTTCCATATAAAGCCCTTTCACCGTTTCGCTCATTTTAACACACGCAGGCCCTTTTTACTATCTCTATCAGCGTATTGATTAGTCACCAGGCCTTTTAGCGATCATTTACGAGCTGCAGTAACGTTTCCACCGCATGCTCCATTGCTATTTTCTCTGAAAAGCGCTTATCCCTGGAAGCCACCTCCAGAATATTCTGTTTCAGGTTCCTCGGGCTGACAATGACTCGCAGCGGAACTCCCAGCAGATCCGCATCGGAAAACATGATGCCGGCGCTTACCTGGCGGTCGTCATAGATCACCTCCACGCCCCTGCTCTGCAATTCCTCATACAGGCGGTCCGCATACGCTCTGACTTCTTCATGGTCCGGCCGGACAGCACATAAATGAATCTGCCACGGTGCAATTTCCTTTGGCCAAATCGGTCCAAATTCATCATGGTGCGCCTCACATACAGCGGCAGCAAGCCGGCCCACACCGATCCCGTAGCATCCCATCACCGGATACTGCATACTTCCGTCCTTTGCCACATACGTCATATCCATGGCTTTTGTATACTTTGTACCTAACTGAAAAATATTTCCGACCTCAATACCGCGTGAAATCTTAATTGCCGCCTTCCCGCAGTGAGGACAGCTTCCGCCTTCGGTGATCTTCGCAAAGTCATGGTATTCTGCGCTGCCCGCATCCCGTTTCATATCCAGCCCGGTATAGTGGTATTCACAGATATTGGCGCCACAGGATAAATTATTTGCCCCTTCCAGCGAACGGTCAAACAGAACCGTAAAATCCCCCTTTAAGTTGTACGGACCAATATATCCAGCCGTCAGGCCGCTTTCCTCAGTGATGACTGCCGGGTGAATCTCATAACCCAGATAATTGGTCAGCTTTGTTTCATTTACTTCCAGATCGCCCCGAATAAACAGGACAATATACCTGTCGTCAGAATTCCGCTGGTAAACCACTGCCTTACAGGAGTGTTCCTTCCCGGTTTCAAGGAAATGACAGATATCCTCAATCGTGTGTATATCCGGCGTATGAACCAGCGTCAGTTCATCTGAAATTTCATCCCTGGCACTGCGCACAATGGTTTCCGCCGCTTCCATATTGGCCCGGTATCCGCACTCCCCGCAGATCGCGATGGAGTCCTCTCCGATGGGAGTCAAAAGCATAAATTCATGGGAAATGCTGCCGCCCATCATGCCGGAATCCGATGCCACGGATATGACCTCAGGAACTCCCACCCTCTTATAAATCCGCTCATAGGCCTTATAACACCTGTCATAATACGCTTCTAAATCCTCCTGGCTTGTGTGGAACGAGTAGGCGTCCTTCATTGTAAACTCGCGGACCCGGATCAGTCCCGCCCTCGGACGCGCCTCATCACGAAATTTTGTCTGAATCTGATAGATCATAAAAGGATATTTCAAATAGCTCTGTCCATATTCCCTCACAAGCTGAACCGCCGCCTCCTCGTGGGTCATACCGAGAACCAGAGGGCTGCCGCCCCGGTCGGCAAACCGGAGCAGTTCTTTTCCAATGCTCTCATACCGGCCGGACTCCTGCCATAAGGAGGCCGGCATCACAACAGGAAACTGTACCTCCTGCCCATCGATTGCGTCCATTTCCTCCCGCATAATCTGTTCAATCTTACGAGTAATCCTCTTTAAAGGCGTATACGACGAATAAATACCATTTGCCACATACTTCATATAGCCGCCGCGGACCATCAGCGCATGGCTGTCCACGACACAGTCCGCGGGACGTTCTTTAAAACGATCCCCTACAAGTTTTTCCAGTTTCATATGATTTCCTCCCTTTTTCATTTTCCACAAACTAAAAAACGCCCCAAGCTGACGCTCATCAGCTTAGGGCGAACTGTACAAAAGTCCGTGGTACCACCTAAATTCGGAATAAATCCGCGCTCGCGAGTACGGGGCAGACTGCCTGATACTCTTTCTCTGTGACGGGAGAATCCGGCGAAACCTACTGGGAAATCTACGTTCCGTTCAGCCCACAGCTCAAAGACCGGTTCGCTACTCCTTCAATGAAAGCTTGCACCAACCGCTTTCTCTCTGTAAAGTCCGGAATACCTACTATTTCTTATCATCGCTTTTTGTATTTGATTATATGCACAATAGCACAAATGAAGGGAGGTGTCAAGACCTGATGGCGTTTTATGTTTTGTACGAAATGAAAGTATTCCGGATTGTTATTCAGGATATGTCATTGCTATTTAGAATCGTATGATTACTATTTTAAAAGCGGCAAACTGTTAATTGCTTCTTATATTTAAAACAAATTCTCATTGACAAAGCGACACATATGTCGCATAATACAAAAAGAGACATGCATGTCGCAAAGGAGAATACCGAAAATGGGAATTAAGGGAGATCAAACCAGACAGCTTATCTGTATGGAGGCATTTAAACTTTTTACTGAAAAAGGCTACAAAGATGTGACTATGAAAGATATTTGCGAAAAAACAGGACTTAGCCGCGGGGGACTGTATCGCCATTATGAAAGTACCGAACAAATTTTTCTTGAAATTGTAAATTTTCTTATGGGAAATCAGCAAAACGAATTTTCCGAAAAAATGCAGAAAGGTACATCAGCAGCAGAAATTCTTTGTGATGTTTTAACGAGATACGAAAAAGAAATGTTAGACCAAAGTTCCTCTTTAAGTATTGCAATCTATGAATTCTTCAGCAATCCGAATATATCCAAAAGTGATAATTCCATTACTCAGCAATATCTCGATTCGAAAAAAATGTGGGTTGACTTTATCCAGTACGGTATGAAACGAAAGGAATTTAAGACGGTAAACCCGGAGGCAATCTTTGATTTGATTGTATTTTCCTACCAGGGAGTAAGAATGTATGGTGTCATGATGGATATTGATACAAATATTCCAAAAAGAATTATTGAGCAAATAAAGCTTTTATTATTACCAGAAAGTGAGGAGATACCATATGAAAACAGTATTTTATAGTAATCGTACAATGGATCGTGCTATTTTAAATCCGACTGATACGGTAAAGCCGGTCGAAAATTTCCCGGAAGTCTGTATATCTACATTTTCAAAGCGAATTATAGATAGAGTTTCTACTCAAAGCAATGCTGAAGTAATTACTAATTTAATTACTGCAAATGGAGAAAATCCAGTCTATAAAATTACGTATGGAGGAAAGGAGTTTGCATTCTACCTTTCATTAGTCGGTGCCCCTGCCAGTGTGAGCTGTTTTGAAGAAGTAATTGCTTCCGGGGCAAAAAAGTTTGTTTTCTTCGGCTGCTGCGGTGTATTGGATGACGATACTGTCCAGCACAATTTAATCGTCCCTACCGGGGCAGTACGAGATGAAGGAACGAGTTACCATTATTTAGCGCCGAGCGAAGAAATTGCCCCGGACCAGGAAATAACGAAACGTTTAACAGAATGTCTGGAAAGGTGTGGCTGCCCTTATACTGCGGGCAAAATATGGACAACGGATGGTATCTACCGGGAAACCTTGAACACAATTACGGAGCGCAAAGAAGCTGGCTGTATCGCCGTTGATATGGAATACTCTGCTTTATTGGCCGCTGCGAAATACAGGCATATTCCGTTTGTTCAGTTTTTTTATAGTGCAGACAGCCTGGATCATGGGGAATGGGAACAAAGAGATTTGACCGACTATGGAGTAGATAGTGCTGAGAAATATTTTATGCTGGCTCTAGAGTGCGGATTGGCACTTTATCGGGATGGTGATATGGTAAAATGATGGTGTGAGGTTTAGGACAGAGAAAAATTATTTTTAGAATTTTCTATTTATCTGAAATGGGAAATAAGGTTGTGCCGATTCCGGTTAATCTTTGATATAGGGGAAGCTTATGATTTACTGATCTGGTGTCTGGATTATGCTGGCATATGGATCGCGTCGACATATTGAGACTTTAATGCCGGTATGCTATTTTCATAAACACAGATTAATGAAGTTGTACGGTACAAAATAGTGATACACGTTTAAAAATATATTAGTTTTCAAATAACTAGAGCCAAAGCAGAGCCAGACGATATAAATGGCCTCCGTAAATAGTCATTCTATTAACGTTTCCGGGAGCGCTCCTCAAACTTAGATAGAGGCTGATGGGGATAATGCGCAGCTGGGCATATTATATCGTCTTTTTTCTGCTCTGCCTGACTTCTTTAAGACAGTATTAGTTTCCGGAATAATGCGTACCGTTTTCGTACCGGATGGGCAAAAAATCCCGGGGCCCCTTGATTTTACTGGGTTCCCGGGAACATATCTATTATTCAAATTCAATCGTAGCCGGCGGCTTCCCCGTACAATCATAAAGCACCCGGTTCACGCCCTTCACTTCATTGACAATTCTCCTGGTCACAGTTCCCAGGACCTCCCACGGAAGTTCTGCCGACTCCGCAGTCATAAAATCAGATGTAAGCACAGCTCTCAGTACAACGGCATAATCGTACGTTCTCTCATCACCCATGCAGCCAACCGACCGCATATTCGTCAGCGCTGCGAAATACTGGCCGAGTCCCTTATCGACTCCGGCTTTTGCAATCTCCTCGCGGTAGATTGCATCGGCTTCCTGAACGATTTTTACCTTGTCCGGTGTGATCTCGCCGATGATACGCACGCCCAGGCCCGGGCCCGGGAACGGCTGGCGGTAAACCAAATACTCCGGAATTCCAAGTTCCAGACCGGCCTTTCTTACCTCATCCTTAAACAGAAGGCGCAGCGGCTCGATGATCTCCTTAAAATCCACATGCTCCGGAAGTCCGCCCACGTTGTGGTGAGACTTGATCACGGCTGACTTTCCAAGTCCTGACTCGATCACATCCGGGTAAATGGTACCCTGCACGAAATAATCCACCGTGCCGATCTTCTTTGCTTCATCTTCAAATACACGGATAAACTCTTCTCCTATGATCTTTCTCTTCTGCTCCGGCTCCTCCGCCCCTTTCAGTTTCTCATAGAAACGTTCCTGGGCGTTGACGCGGATAAAATTCAAATCATAAGGGCCATTGGGGCCAAAGACAGCCTCCACCTCGTCGCCTTCATCCTTGCGCAGAAGACCATGATCTACAAATACGCAGGTCAGCTGTTTTCCAACTGCTTTCGCCAGCATAACGGCTGCTACGGAAGAATCCACTCCGCCGGACAGAGCACAGAGCACCTTGCCGCTGCCGACTTTTTCGCGGATAGACTGTATGGAAGATTCAACGAAGGAATCCATCTTCCAGTCCCCGGAACATTTACAGACGTTGTATACGAAATTGGACAGCATCTTCATGCCTTCCTGTGTGTGCATAACCTCCGGATGGAACTGAACCGCATAGAGACCGCGCTCCTCACATTCCATGCCTGCCACCGGGCAGACCGGTGTGTGAGCGGTAACCTTGAAGCCTTCCGGGGCTTTTTCTATATAATCTGTATGGCTCATCCAGCAGACCGTTTTCGGGCTCACGGAATCGAGGATCCGGCTGTCCGCCTCTGTATCCACTTCCGTCTTGCCATATTCGCTGACTGGAGCCGTCGCAACGCTTCCGCCCAGCATATGAGCCATCAACTGAGAACCATAACAGATTCCAAGGATCGGAATTCCCATCTCAAAGATTTCTTTTTCACAATGCGGGGACTCCTCCTTGTATACACTATTAGGGCCTCCGGTGAAAATGATTCCCTTCGGATTCATTTCCCTGATCTTATCCAGTCCCAGTGTGTATGGATGAACCTCACAGTAAACATTGCATTCTCTGACTCGTCTGGCAATCAGCTGGTTGTACTGACCACCGAAATCCAGAACAATAATCATTTCTCTTTCCACGGATATTCCTCCTATAATAATCATGTACGGTATCACGAACGCCGGAAATGAAAAAAACCGGACATAAGCCGCTTTATCTTTAGCATTCCCGCATTCCTGCAATAAAAAACAAAAATTGCAAATGAAGATGAAAGGCTGTTGCATGCATCTTAACCGATTTCTGCAACAGCTCTTTCCATGATATTATATTCTATCGGAAAAGCCTTGACAAGTATTTTCTCGCGTCCTCAGAAAAAGCTGTGAAAAATAAACGACTCCCACTCCTCAAAATCCCGTTTCTTTGACACAAAATCCAATCGTTTGACACGCTTTTCTCCGCCCATGGCGTACATTTTCCCGATTAGGTACGCATATGGCACCATACTATCAAATCACGTCCTGTCTGAAAATCCGCTTCATATTTTCCACATTCAGGCCGCGGATCACTTCCACTGCCATGGATACGGCCGCCTCAATATCTGATTTCGCACAGAAGTTATAATGGCTGTGCACGTATCGGGAAGGAATTCCCAGCACCAGAACCGGAACCGCCTGACCGGTCAGACTGATCTTCCCTGCGTTTGTGCTGCCGCCTCTCCGAACAGCATCCTGACAGGGAATTCCTAATTTCTCTCCGACCTCATGCGCGTACCGGATAAACGCCGGGTTCGATACGTAGCTGTTATCCAGATGGCGGATTTGTACACCGCCTCTCATCACTACCTGCGCAATTCCCGCCTGGAAATAGGGATCATCGGCAGGTGAGCCCTCAAACACGATAGCCAGATCAGGCCTCACCTGCTGAGCAGTCACCACAGCCCCCCTGGTTCCCACCTCTTCCTGGGCCGCAAACGCACCCACGACTCTGGCCGCCAGGCGGTCTTCCTCCTCCATCAGAGCCTTCATAGTTTCTATGATACAGAAGCATCCCAGGCGGTTGTCAAATGCCTTTCCAAAGCAGATGCCGTTTTCCTCATGATATTCATACGCCACATCCGGAACAACGGGGTCGCCCGGACGGATTCCGTACACAGCAAGCACCTCTTCCCGGCTGCACGCGCCCACATCAATCAGGATATCCTCGATCCTCAGGCTGTTGTCCGCCTTCTGCTCCGGTGTCAGAAAATGAACCGGTTTCGACGTGGTAATACCTCTGTGCATTTTTCCTTCTGCCGTTCTCACAATAACCGAGTGGGCCGGAAGGCTGGTAAGGTGAAAACCGCCGAGTGTTACGATGCTCATAAGACCATTTTCCATAATAGACTGAATCATGAATCCGCATTCATCGAGATGGGCATCCAGCATCAGCACCGGACGTCTGTCGGATGAAAATGATGGCTTCTCATGAATCTCATTATTGTCCCCAGTCCCGGCCGTAAGAGCCGTTGGCTTCAGTTCTGTGTATACATTGTGCATTGCATCATTTCGAAAGGCCATTCCACTACAATATTTTTTTATCACTCTGACCACGTCTTCCTCAAAACCGCTGGGACCGAACGCATTGGACAGTTCTTCCAGAATCTTTAAATCAATCATGCTGCTTCTCCTCTTTCCTCTATTACTCTATCAATTTATTTCTCCATCTTTCTATTACTTTATCTTTCTATTACTCTATCTTTCCATTTTTCTATCTATCCATCTGATTGGCTCACTGCTACAGAACGCCCAGTTTCTTAAGCTCACCCATAAATTGCTCCATCTTCAGTTCCCGCAGGACAAGACTGGTATCCTGCGGCACCTTCATGCCAGGCTGAAGACCTGCAAAATGATTCCTGCCCTGGTAGCAAAAGTGTTCGATATCCTCCAGAATTGATCCGGCCATGCCCCTCGCCTCCAACGCTAACCCCTTCAAATTATTGGGTGTTGCGTCGGTCTGGAATTCCAATCCCCAGTAAATAAGGCCTGTATAAACGCTCCCGATACGATTTGCGGTATTTACCAGCTTTGTTTCATCGCCAGGCTGTCCGGGCGGTCCCATTGCCTCCGGTAATTCAACCTTAAAAATGCGGTGGAGCGGTTCTGTGTACTCCTGAAGCTTCTCCAGCTTGCCAGTGATCCACTTCACATACCGCAGGATCTCCTCTTTTGCGGCCTCATCGGTGAGGAGCAGAGGACGGAACATTTCCTGTTTGAGGCTGCCGGCCTTCTGCAGGCCAGAGTCCAGAACTGCAAAAAGCAGTTTGTATTCCCATGCATACGGCTTCACTTCCATAATATAGCTGACTTCCCTGTCCAGATTCGTCCGGTTTTCGCCCGCGTCTTCCCTGTCCTTTATGATAGAACCACAGTATTCACAAACTCCGTACCCCAGCCCGTCGTCGTAAAACACCGGTGCACCGCAATGTCCGCAGATAATTGTCTCCATTAAATTCCCTCTCTCCTCATAAAATCCGTCTGTATCTATGGAAAAATTATAACATGAAACGAATAATTTTCCTATCTTGTGCGGAAAGTTGCTGCTCCGTATATGTAAATACAGAACAAATGCCACCCCAGGCAGAGACGAACTCCTCCAAAGGCAGCATTTGAAATAACGTTTATTCTGTTTTAACATTCACCTGATCTATCTTCTGTCTAAATACTCTTTAATTGCATTTCCGATAAATTTTGAGGCTCCCACCCCGTATTTCTGGTCGTTCACCTCGATATATATGGGATTGGATTGATAGGATTCCGCCGTAAAAGACCAGTAATTCTCTCCCATATCAATTCCTTTATTGGTTTCTTCGCAAAAAGCAATTAAATTGCTTACCGCCTTCTGTACTTCCGGAGATGCGGTATCTCTGCTTAGGTCGGCCGTAAGGCGTTTCGTCAACAGCTCCGTTTGCTCCATAATCCCAGTCACTTCTGTCTCTGAAACAGCCGGTCCTTCAGACAAATATTTCTGAAAACCTTCCTTCATTGCCTTTGTATAATTCTCAATGCTGCCATACTGCCTGACTGCCTGGCTGGCAATCTCATCTTCATGCGACTGCAGCGCGCTTAGCATTTCGTCAAACTGCTCCATACTTCCAATCTGTTTTATAATCTCATCCGTATGTGTTGCTTTAAACTCACTTAAAGCCTGAAAATATTCGCTCATATCAAACTCTTTAAAGTCCATACACATTTCTCCATGAATTAATTTATCGAGTAACTCCAGCATACCATTCAATCTGTCGCGTTTCAGTTGAATCAGCTCCCTCTGCTTTTCGAATGCGGCTGCTTTATTAAATTGCGGGTTTTCCATAATCGCTTTGATTTCCTTCAGCGTAAAGTCCAGTTCCTTAAAAAACAGGATCTGCTGCAGTACTTCCAATGCATGTTCATCATACAGCCTGTATCCTGCTTCCGTCATTTCCGTCGGCTGAAACAGGCCGATCTCGTCATAAAACTGGAGCGTCCGAACACTGACACCCGTCAATGTGGAAACCTGTTTAACAGTCATCATAATTCTCACCTTCCTTTACTGCCCGGTTCGGTTCTCCTGCCCCTCCTGCCGGCGTTGGAAGGAACCGGGGACCTCATCTCTGACTCTCACTTTACACTATCACCATGCGTGATAGTCAATACTTTTTTCAAATTTTCTTATAAACTTCAAATTTTCTTATAAAATTGACGATACTCCCCTCTGTTTTATGCCAAAAAGATACAAACTTCATAATTCGTTAGAAACCCTTAATAAATTTCATAATCTTTTTACGTTGCGGCCAAATTTCTGTTACATTTTTCCAGTATGATAATATTATAAACATAGGAAATCGAATTAAGCAGTCAGAGCGCTTCCTACATATGTTTCCACTAAGTCGGCGGGGTTGACGTAATGTCACCTTGCCGGCTCAACCTAATTTATGGGGTGTTTTTTACAGTCTAAAATTTTTTTCATATTTTTTTGAAATTTATCTGGACAAATCCAATTTCCTATGGTATTATAAGGAAGTTGTCGGAAACGACAGATAAGGCCTATTGGTCAAGCGGCTAAGACGCCGCCCTCTCACGGCGGAAACCCGGGTTCGATTCCCGGATAGGTCATGAAAACCTTTCTGAATATCAGGAAGGTTTTTTTGTTTCTTAGAAAGGTTTATAATATGATAAAAAATATTTGGCGGACAGTTGCCGTCATTTTGTAATGATATTGAATTTGAATTGTTCAGTACCCTTCCTGCCTCACTCATGCTTTTCTTCGGTGCCCACGGCATTACCTTCGCATACCTTCTCTCCCCGGGCAATGGAAGCACACATAGACGTTCTGGTCCGTAAATAACTTACGGGGCACGAGATTGTAGATGTAATCCGATAAACGTTACACACATCCCGATATGAAAAATAATTAATGGTTGAAATAGTGAAAATAAAATAACTACGGTGCAGCTGCATTTGTCGGATCCGCCTACACTCCATATAAAAGGCGGCTTTTGGGCAGTCTGTTTGTTAGTTACCACTGTTAGTTACCGGTAAGTTACGTATTCGTTACGTATTAGTTACTGGCAAATTTCCATACATTTTCATACTGTTTTATTGCTTTTTCACTGATCCGTTATAAAAAAAAGCGCCGCACCCCCTCATGGTTACGGCACTTTTTATTTTTTTATACTCTATAAAATTAGAATTCCCCAGCCTATGCCTCTTCTCAATAGAAACTGTGAAGGCTGGATTTACAAGGGTTTTAGGGGTGTTTGTGCGCTATGAGTGTGCTACTCTGCCGTTCTGATTACTGCTCAGAACACTTTGTGGATTTTAGTATATAAAGCAATAGACAGCCTTCTATCAAAGCGATATAATAAAATTGCTGTTGACTCTTTCCAGCAGGAAGGAGGTGCGACCAGTGCAATACATAACCGCTTTTCTTATCTCTGTTGTGGCAGGTATAGTTTGCTACTATATTTGTAAATGGTTGGACGGGGATAAATAACCAACAGTCTGCCTAAGTTATTCCTCTTCAAAAGGGAAAAGAAACCCCAAGGAGGTGCAACTCCTTGGGGTTTCGCTTTGCGTCCAGTGGACACAACCGCTTTTCTCTGCTAACATCATGTTACGCCAAAAAATAGAAAATGTCAATAGTTTAGTAATTATCAATTTTTTAATCCAACCACCAAACATTTCCTAAATCTTTAAAAAGCCTTATTCCGTAAGCATTTTATTAAAATTTCCCAGCCTTCGCAGCTTCCTCAATAGAAACGGTGAGGGGCGGGTTTTCAAGGGTTTTAGGGGTGTTTGTGCGCTATGTGTGTGCTACTGTGCACTACTGCTCACCACTCAACCATACACGAGATATTAATCAATCCAATTAAAAACTATATTTTCCCTATTAAATATTATTAGTAATCCGAACATATACTTATATCTCTCAGAATTTAAAAATGCAATTATCTTCTCTTTATCTTCTTCAATATCTTTATCGTCAGCCCACCAACCCTTACACTCTATTATCAAAATGTTGTTCTCATTACTTCCCCGCTTATGTAAAATCAAATCTGGATAACACCCATTAGGTCTATTAGCTAAACGTTTAAACCCTTCAATATCTCTATTATACTCTGCATCTAAATCATATTTTTTCAATAAATTATTAGAATCTAAATATTTATTTAAGTATAGACCAAATTTAAAACAAATACTTCGTTCATGAGCGTGAATATCTATAAAGTTATTATCACAAATCAAATTTTTGTCAAGCAAATATAATTCTTCGCCAGCCTTTTTCAAACATTTAGTAAGTTCTCTTTTTACCTTTTCCTTATATTCTATATCGTATATTTCTTTATGTATATTAGCGTTTTCGTTCATCTTTTCCCATTCTTTTATCTGTAATAATTCTGAAATCAACAAATAAGACAAATAAAATCTATTCAAATATTTTATTAAAATCTATATGATAACCAGCAGCATTTAATTCTTTAGCTATATCAGTTTTCCACCCATCACCCATAGTATAATTTATATAAACAACACCTGATATATCGTTAGGCTTTTCTATATCTCCTTTTACAAGAGCAACTACATTTTTTCTTCCAAGTTTGCCGATAAGATAGCCATGCTCAAAAACCACATTTTGCCTTGCTCTAGCATTAAGTGTTTCTGGAGAACTTGAGACATTACCTATATCACAAGGAGTGTACAGTACTATACCGAACCCAACATTTGAATATCTTTCTATTTTTTCAATAATAGTATCTCCAGAACTGGCTTGTTCATGTAAAATCATTGGTTTAAAAGTCATCTTTTCCAAAAATCGAGCTACTTCATTTTTTAGTCCATCATCGTGACCATGTACAACAAATATTTCATTAGCACTAATAGTTGGATTTTCTTGTTTTATACGTGGAGAAATCAGTAATTCCATGTACTCTTTTCTATTCTGCTCAATATCTTTTTTAATAGAATTAATTAAATATACATTATCTTCATGAACATCTTTATTAAAAACATATTCATTATTATGTATCTCAGATAAATTTTTAGTGTACCATTTAGCTATGGTATCACAACAATATTCTAATAAATCAAAAGTAAGATTATTTTGTGCTAGTCCCTCTCTAAGTGTAGTATTTGGCACTCTTATACTTGGTTCATCTGTGTAATTATCTATATTCTCTATTATTCCCATCAACTGTATTTTAGTTATATTAAAATTTTTCATAAGGTTCTCCTTTCCTTCACTCAATCGGGACTGTACCACCATTTCTTTATTAATTATTATATTACCGTGATGTTAACATCACGTTATAAAACGTTTAACAAGACAAATTTCTGCCGTCTTAAATAATTTTTCCCGTATCTCTCAAAGTAAATGTAGCGTCAAAGTCACAATCCAGCAACTCTGCAATCTTTCTCAATTCTTTTTCAGAAAAATTATCATCTCTCAATTTATTACTCAAATTATTTCCACTATATCCAAGCTTTTCCGCCAAGTCCTTAATCTTCATGTTTCTTTCTATCAGAAGAATACGGATTTTAGAAGCCATAGCCATACAATCACCTCGTTTTACTTTTACAAAGATTATACACGAATAAATGTGAAAAATCAAAGTGTCATGTGTTTTCTAATTTATTTTTTACAATAAGGTGTTGACTTTTCACATTGTGCCATGTATAATCACAATTATAAATGTGATATTAAATATATTTTTGTGTTTCAGGTGAGGTGATGTCTAATTATTAAATTTTTATAAAGTTCAACTATATTATACAAAGGCGGTGATACCTATATTTGAAATTGAAAAAAATCTTTCCCACTACATAACAAGGGAATATGAGAAACTAGAATCAAAAGACAAGCAACGGAATTTTATTGAAAATTTCCGCTTTCTTATGATGTCAAATGACACAGACTTTCAGAATTTTTATTCTAAGAAAAGTTTAAATGACCGGGAATTTTATTCCATTGTAGATTCTCTCTATCAACTAAATAATCTTTGCATGTTAGCGGAATTTGTAACTTGTAATAAACCATTGCTAATATATGAAGTCCAAAAAATGGGGAATTGGCAAGGTCATATTGATTTTACTGAACCTTGTAGGTTGGGGCATGATACCATGCTTGCCAGAATATTCACTATTTTACAGCACTTCAATATAAGCACAAATATATCATATGAAACACGTGATAATTCAACCAGAAATCTGAAAGTTCAAGAAGCTTCTGGCTATCAGACCTCTATACCCAAAATTTCTTTACAAGGAAAATGGGTAGAGGATTTCGGTTTTCCTATCGGTTCCCATATCTCTGTTGAATGTTTTCAAAATAAGCTGGTCATTCTTAACAATGAAAATCCCTAATAAATAATGTCTGTCAAAAACCACCGAAGCAGAAATATGTTATACTGCTCCGGTGGTTTTTATTATTTGCCTTTCTCTCTAGCGTTCTAAATCTCTTTCAATTTTGAACAGCTTTCCTTTTAAATCCTGTTGCTTTTCGTATAACTCATTCCGCTTTTTGTATATTTCCTGATTTGCTTTTAATGCTTCCCGAATCCCACTATATACCTCTGGCTGTACTTTTTTGTAATCAGCAGTTACCTTGCGTATTTCATTATTGTTCTCTTTCAGACTATTGCTTGTAATAACCCATTGAATCAAATTATCTGCTTCCTTATCTTCTGAAAGATTGACATATTGTAATATTTTTGCACATAAGCGAACTATAATTTTCTTTTCCATTTCTGTCACAGTGAAGTACCTACCTTTCCATTCCGTTCCTGCTTTTAAGCTTGTTATCAGAGATTTCTGCCGCTTTTTGGTGTTCAAGGATAGAAATAACCTTTTCCTCTCCTAAAACCATTTTAAGCCGCTTTAAATCACGATTTTCTACCTTTAACACATCATTTTCCTGCTCCACAGATTCCAAACGGTTTTCCAGACGCTTTATCTGTTGTCGTATCTGATTCAGCCGCTTTCCTGCTGATTCTAATTTACGGTTTAAATCAAAATTATTTATCATGATTGTCTGCAATACTTCTTTTAATCTGGTAACAAGCGGCTCCGCTTTCTTATCTTTATACGCTTTCGCACTCATTAGAGTTGTCGGCTCTGGTAACTGCCACTCTTTGTCATTTTGAATTGTCTGAATATTTTTTTCTACTTTCACCCGATTGGAAACCATTTTAGTCAACTCTTTTTCAGCCTGTATTACTTCCGCCTTTTTTGCCTGAACCTGTTTTTCTGTAATGATAATCTTATGTGACGCTTCCTCAATTTGTTTATCTAATTGCAAGACTTCCTTTTGACGCTCTTGTTTCTCAAAATTGAGTACACTTAAATGCTTCCGGTGTGTTCCCAATTTCAACCATTGGATTCCATGCCGTTCCATGACAGAAGATAGCTGTTGTTTCTCTGATTCTATCCATAGATTCCATTCTGTTTCCTGCCTGTTGCTTCCCTCAAAGCCTTGCATTTTTAATGCCTGTTTTAAGGATACTCTGGTATCTAATCCCCGTTTGCTCCCTGTCGTATATGGTACAAAGTCTATATGTAAATGAGGTGTTTCTTCGTCAAGATGTAGGTGAGCAGAGAACACATATAAGTTAGGATTCCTTTTTTGAAAATCCTGCATAAATTCATCTAATATCTGTTTTGCAAGCTCTCCATGTTCCCCTCTTACATTCATATCATCTTTGTTTCCAATCTGGAATACTGCTTCATAGAAAAGTTTTTCTTGTTTACCTGTTCTAATTTTATCGTAGTAATTTTCAATCATACGGTCTTTTCGTGTTTGCTTCACATTATATCGGTTGACTGCTTCATCAAACAAAGTATGGTATACTTGTTTTAAACTTTCATTGCAATACTCAATATTATTTTTTGTCCGTTCAGCGTCAACATTTTCTGCTGTAAATGCTCTCCTGTTATGGGTGAGTGAACCTTTTCCCATCATGCCGCTGATTGTGCGTTCCATGAATCTCCTCCTTTCAGTCGGACAATACGGGCGGCATTTAAGCCGCCATAGCTTTGTTACTTTCGACGAAAGTAACGCAAAAGCACTTTTGACAGGTTCCCTATCAAAAATGCAGACCTGCAAGCAGGTTTTGCGCCCTGCCGAGAGCTGTCCGGCTAACGCCGCCCACGGCTTCACAGCCGTTTTTTCTGTCCGCCCTGTCGTCATAACAAGTTCAACATAATCAAGGTAGCAAGATTCCCTATTCCTATAGATATGGCAATCTTGCCATCTTCTTTTTTACAATGTCCAATACCACTGATTCCCTATTTTTATGGAATCAACATTTAATTCCTTTTTAGCATTCCATAATGTCTTTTTTCGGATTCCACGGTCTTTTGCTTCTTCCTCAATATCCTTGCAAGCCATTTGTCCATCTGCCAAAATTTCTTTTAAAAACTCCTTTGCACCTTTTGATTTCTGACCTCTGCAATCACCAGAGAGTAAATCATCTACATTGATGTCATATTCTCCTGTCCATTCAAATCCATTCTGCTTATCCAATCGAAAAGCTATCGGTTTTGCTTCTGGTGCCAGCGAACTTTTCACCTGACAAACTACCCTGATTTCCGGGTCATCTTTTATCCTGCCAACAATTAAAACGCTTCTAGCCGCCGCTTGAAAATCAATGGAGCCAAGACCACGATAAGACGATTTTCCTCCGCTGGCTTTATTCATATGACCGATTAACACAATCGCACAGTGATACTTTTCAGCTAATGTAGAAATCCGCTTCATTACGGGTCTTATTTCATTCGCCCGGTGCATATCAACGTCAGCACCTAAATAACCTTGTATTGGGTCAAGCACCACCAATCTGGCACCCGTTTCAATAATTGCTTCTTCCAGACGGGAATCCATCATAGTCAATGCTTTTTCTTTATCATCAATCACCAATACTCTTGAACAATCTGCTCCTGCCGCATTTAAACGTGGCTTAATGGTATCTCCCAGACCGTCCTCCGCTGTCTGGTACAGAACATTCACAGGTTGTCTATCTGATTCTGCTTCTTCCTTACTTTCAATCCCAGCCCCCGGTTCGTCAAAAGGAAGTACCGCTTCCCCACGGGTCAGCTTTGCAATTACTTGTAGGGCAAGTGTTGTTTTACCCTCGCCGGGGTCTCCCTGAATAATCGTGACCTTACCAAAAGGAATCAGCGGATAAAGAAGCCATTCCACTTCTTCCTCTTGTACATCAGCCATATTTATAATCTTTAATTCTGTTTTCTTCTTTTCTTCCATATTGGCACCCCTTTTCAAATTTTCAGTTGATTTTTGGAGAAGCCGCCTGTATACTTAACTTGTGAGATATGGTATCGGCGGCTTGCCCGTTTACCATTAAAAACTCTTGCCTGCTAAGCAAGGGTTTTTTCATTATCTTTGGTTTCTTCTTCCGGCTTAAAATATCCGGTTTCTTCCCATACCTTGCGGTCTGGACAGTAGTAATTGTACTCTGATGAATTTTCCAGCTTAACAGCATAACCGAATGTAAATATCCCTTTTTGCAATCCATATCGTATGTATTGAGCGTCTTTCCCGATTGCTTTTGCGATTTCTGCTATTGGTACATTCCGACCTTTAAACTCTGGTAATTCTACATAGTACCGGATTCTCTCCATAAAATCCCTCCCTACTGATTCAAAATTTCTTCCATGCTCATTCCAAGAGCTTCCGCTAATTTGTACGCTACCACCGGAGAACAGCTCTTTCCTGCCTTGATACAAGAAATTGTCTGTCTGGATACTCCACTCTTTTCCGCTAACATACGAATATTCATTTCCTGTTCTCCCATTTTAATCTGCATTTTTGTTTCGTTTAATCTCATTGTTTTCCTCCTTTAATTTTAAAATATGCACTTTAAATACATATTTTATTATACGTATCTATTTTTCATATGTCAAGTTATTTTTTTCAAATATATGTACTTGTAATTCGTATTTTTATATGATATGATAAGGGTGGAGGTGAACAAATGATAGATAATCAAAATAATATCGGACAGAGAATCCGGGCAGCCAGAAAACAGAAAGGTATCAATCAGACAGAGTTAGCAAACCTTTTAGGGAAATCGCTCCGCACCATACAAAAATATGAAAGCGGAGAAATTGAAGTTTCCATTGCCATGATTAACGAGTTGGCAAAGGTGCTTGATACCACATCTACTTTTCTGATTGGCTATGAGCATGACGAAAAGAATATCCTTAGTCTTTCAGATATTATGGACTTCCTTTTCAAATTGGACAGAGTAAAGGGCTTGAATTTCAATATTGATGTGAAACGCCCTCCCCATTATGACGAATGGGAGTGTTCTATTACATTCAATGGTAAAGACAAGTCAGCAGATTTCAATGCAGATATGTGCCTATTTCTGGAAGAATTTGCAGAGTACAGGGAAGATTTTAAGAATAACCGTATCAGTGCAAAACGGTATAAGGAATTACAGGACAAAGACCTTGCTTATTATTCTGCTACTATGCTGGAAGAAAAGCCCGAAGATTAATTTTCAACAAATGTTCCTTGAAAACAGAATACTAATAGAAAGGGTGATTGTATGGCAAAAGCATTACAAAGAGCAAATGGAACAGGAAGCGTCTACAAACTATCAGGCAAACGCCGCAATCCGTGGCGGGCAGTCGTTACAAACGGTTGGGCATACAATGATGAAAAAGGGAAGCTGGTGCAAAACCGGGTGACAATCGGCTATTATCACACCAGAGATGAAGCGATACAAGCCATTGCAAACTATAATTCCAGCCCCTATGATATTCAGACCAACTCTGTTACCTTTGAAGATGTATACGAATTGTGGAGTAAAGACTATTTTCCCACACTCTCAACCATGTCAAGTGTACGCACTGTCCAAGCCGCCTATAAATATTGTACTCCCCTCTATAAAATGCGTATGAAAGATATTCGCGTGGAGCATTTAGAGGGAACCATACGTGACGCAGATGTAGGAAGTGCCACAAAAGGCAGGATTAAATCATTATTTAATATGATGTACCGTTACGCAATGAAACATGAGATTGTCCAAAAGGACTATGCACAGCTTTGTAACGCAGTCAAACGGGAAGCACCAGAAAAAGAAGTCATTCCCTTTACAACAGAAGAAATTAACCTGCTCTGGGATAACGTAAATGAGGTTCCTTTTGTGGATATGATTTTAATAGGAATTTACAGCGGCTGGCGCCCACAGGAATTAGCATCCTTAAAGACAGCAGATATTGACCTTGAAGCCAGCACCATGAAAGGCGGCATGAAAACAGACGCAGGTAAAAACCGTGTTGTACCAATTCACCCTCTTATCTACCCTCTCATTGAAAAACGCATCTCGCCAGAAAATGAATTTCTGTTTAATGATGATAATGGACAACATGGAACCTACATGACCTATGACAAATATCGGGGCAGATTCGTAAAAGCCATGAAACGCTTGAAGCTGACCCACCGACCGCATGAAACCAGACATACTTTTATCACAAAAGCTAAAGAATGTCATGTAGACGAATACATACTAAAACTCATTGTCGGTCATGCCATAACAGATATTACAGAAAAAACTTATACCCACAGGACAATGGAGCAACTCCAAAAGGAAATATGCAAGATAACAAAATAAGAGATGTTTCACAAGGCGTTCACCCTGAAAAACATCTCTTATACACTAACATTTTAATTCTTATCTTTGTGCGCTACGCTTGTGTGCTACGTGTGCGCTACTTGTGTTCTACACACTCATTTTCAACACTTTTCAGCACAACTCACAACTTCTGAACCCCTTATAAAATGGGCTTTTCTTAGAATTTCCCTTCCTTCGCCGCTTCCTCAATCGAAACAGCAACAGCAACAGTCATACCAACCATCGGGTTATTTCCTGCACCGATCAGACCCATCATCTCAACGTGAGCCGGAACGGAGGAAGAACCTGCGAACTGTGCGTCAGAGTGCATACGTCCCATAGTATCTGTCATACCGTAGGAAGCAGGACCTGCTGCCATGTTGTCCGGGTGAAGTGTACGTCCTGTACCACCGCCGGAAGCAACAGAGAAGTACTTTTTGCCCTTCTCATTACATTCTTTCTTGTAAGTACCTGCAACCGGATGCTGGAATCTGGTTGGGTTGGTGGAGTTACCAGTGATGGAAACGTCAACGCCTTCCTTCCACATGATTGCAACGCCTTCTGTTACGTCGTTGGAGCCGTAGCAGTTAACCTTTGCTCTTAAGCCTTCAGAATAGGACTTTCTCCACAGTTCTTTTACTTCGCCTTTGTAGTAATCCATCTCGGTCTCTACGTAAGTAAAGCCGTTGATTCTGGAAATAACCTGAGCGGCATCTTTTCCTAAACCGTTTAAGATAACTCTTAATGGTTTCTCACGAACCTTGTTTGCCTTCTCTGCGATACCGATTGCGCCTTCTGCTGCTGCGAAGGACTCATGACCTGCCAGGAAGCAGAAACAGTCTGTGGTCTCTTCCAGTAACATCTTTCCTAAGTTACCATGGCCTAAACCAACTTTACGCTGATCAGCAACGGAACCCGGGATACAGAAAGACTGAAGGCCTTCGCCGATAGCTGCAGCCGCGTCAGCAGCTTTCTTGCAGCCTTTTTTAATTGCAATGGCTGCACCTACCGTGTAAGCCCATTTTGCATTCTCAAAACAGATCGGCTGAATTGCCTCTACCTGCTTGTATACATCTAAACCAGCATCTTTAGTGATCTTCTCAGCTTCTTCGATCGAAGCGATGCCATAGCTGTTTAAAACGGAATTGATTTTGTCAATTCTTCTCTCATATGATTCAAATAAAGCCATTATCTTGTCCTCCTTGTTATTAGGCTATGTCAAATTCTGCAAATGGAAATCCGATATTTCTATGTAGACTTATCGTCCTGTCCCATTATTCATGTCTTGGGTCGATGATCTTAACAGCGTCAGCAACACGGCCGTACTGTCCTTTTGCTTTCTCCCATGCAGTATTCGGATCGTCGCCCTTCTTGATGAAATCTGTCATCTTTCCAAGGCTTACGAACTGATAGCCGATGATCTGATCGTCAGCATCCAGTGCAATACCGGTTACATAACCTTCAGCCATTTCAAGGTAACGAGGACCTTTCTTTAAGGTTCCGTACATGGTACCAACCTGAGAACGAAGTCCCTTTCCTAAGTCTTCCAGTCCCGCACCGACAGGAAGTCCATCCTCTGAGAACGCACTCTGGGTTCTGCCGTATGCGATCTGTAAGAATAATTCTCTCATTGCTGTATTGATTGCGTCACAAACAAGGTCTGTGTTCAATGCTTCTAAAACGGTTAAACCTGGCAGAATCTCTGCAGCCATGGCAGCGGAGTGAGTCATACCGGAACATCCGATGGTCTCTACCAGTGCTTCCTGAATGATGCCTTCTTTGACATTTAAAGTCAGCTTACATGCACCCTGCTGAGGAGCACACCAGCCAACGCCATGTGTTAAACCGGAGATATCTTTAACTTCTTTAGATTTTACCCATTTTGCTTCTTCTGGGATTGGAGCAGCGCCGTGATGAACGCCCTGTGCCACTGTGCACATCTCTTCTACTTCCTGTGAATAAATCATGTTAAAACTCCTTTCGAATAAGTAATAATTGTGAAAAGTACTTTGTTAAATATATCACATCATACTTAGCTATATTCTCTCACAGAATGTCGAATTTCGCAAGCATTTTTTGGATTTCCCTGTAAAATCAAGGGGGTTGGGAAATCTCCTGATTTATCATTTTTCCTTCCCTCTCACGCATATAATTACTAACCACCTGTCAAAGGAGCATCTGTCAATTACCCAAGTCTAAAGACACAGGCTTGTAGCTCAACAACCGTAGTAAAAACAACAGGGGATTCCTCTGTCTCCTACCTCTAACATTGGCTACTATAGGCTGATTGACTGCAGCCCTTCTGCTTCGGCTTTGCCTGACAGACCTCTGCTAACCAGAGAAGAATTCGCTTTCGATCCCAGTGGAATTGACTCGTTACGCCGGGATGCTCTTCGGAGCGGCAAGGTACAAATTCATCACACCGATCCGGTCATCATTGCTTCGGTATCCGCACTTACAGCATTTGAATTACACGTTCTAAAGATTCAATAAAAGAAAGGAAAGAGAGACTCTGTAAGAGACGCTGAGGGGCGCCTTTCCTCTCATGTCTGAAGACACGAGTCTCCAGGTACATCTATGAAATCGAAAAATATCAGCGCTCTGCTCATTTCAATCATGATCCCTTTGGCTGTCGGCTCTATTTCTGCGCTTATCAGCGGTAATACGATGGCCTACCAGACATTGATCAGGCCGCCCTTATCACCGCCGGCCTTTCTGTTTCCGGTTGTATGGACAATTCTGTACCTGTTAATGGGGATCTCCTCCTACATGATCTATGTCTCGGGGGATCCAAACACAGGAAAAGCGCTTAAATACTATGCATTACAGCTTCTTTTCAATTTTGGATGGAGCATCCTGTTTTTTGGTCTCTCCCAATATCTGCTGTCATTTATCTGGCTTATTGCACTGATCCTGCTTATAGCCGTGATGATTTACCAGTTTTATAAAATCTCCCCTCTGGCAGCCTGCTTACAGATTCCATACCTGTTATGGTGTATGTTCGCCGCATATCTGAATCTGTCTATTTACCTTCTGAATCGATGATCCGTGTTTTGCCGGTTACGAAAACAGGAGAAAAGGGGAACTGCCCCGCCAGTGATGGTAAATCACAGGTATGACAGCTCCCCTTTCTTCCTGCAGCATTTCCTTCGAAGCTTCCGCATCTCCAGTCAGGTCCACGTTCAGGCCCACATTCTGGTTCACGTTAAGGCCCACAGTCAGGCCCATGTTCAGGCCCATGTTCAGGCCAACATTCAAGCCGCTCCCTCTTTCAAGTTTCTGACCAGCAGCTTTAAAAATGGGAGCATCACCAGCACATAGGTCACAGAGAAAATAATACTTGCAGCGATTGACGCTTTGTTCCGGTGCCGTTTTGGGATTCCCATTCCAAACAGAAACCCGGCAGCACAGACGCAGAGCTTTAACAACGCCACATCACGGATTTTCCAGGACTTTATATATTCGTCCGCAGTATTCAGCCATTGTTTCATCAGCGTGTCCTCCTTCATGTATTTCTTATATTTCCATTATATCATCAGGGACAGCCATAATCCAATGTTTTTTCCTGGATTAACCGATCCGCACCGCAGTCTCCACCGCCTGCCTCACCGCTTCCAGCGCCTGTGCGGGCTGCTGCGCGTCTCCGATCAGAACCGCCTCCGGATAAGCCTCTTTCAGTTCCTCATAAAGACCTCTGACCGGGCGTGCCCCGCAGGCATAGATGATATGGGTAAAGCCGCTTAAAACTTCCTGTGTGCCGCGCCTTTCCACAGTCACCTCTCCGCCGTTTACGGATACCAGCTTTGTGCCTGTCATCATGGTAATCTCCGGCCGGTTCAGCCGTATCATGGCCGGCACTCTGTTGTTCACTACCATTCCCGCGCCGATCTCATCTGCCATCTCGATCATGGTAATATGACAGAATCCGCGCTTCTGATGCATCATGTACTCACAGACCTCACAGCCAACCATACCGCCGCCGACTACCAGGACATTTCCGCCTGGGATTGCTGTCTCTCCTCTCAATACCTTCCATGCGGTTATCGCCTGCTCCGGATCGATTCCCGGTACCGGCGGGAGCATCTCTCCCGCTCCGGCAGCGATAACCAGCGTATCAGGAGAAAGACGGTCAATAACGTCCCTGTCCGCGGCCGTGTTCCGCCGTACGTCTACAGACAGCCGTTCCAGTTCATGCTCCAGATAGACAATCCATTTGCTCAGTTCCTGCTTATGGGGCGGAATACAGGCAAGCCGCATCTGGCCTCCCAGTTCATTTTCCCGCTCCAGGAGAACGACTTTGTGGCCGCGCACCGCACAGGCCCTGGCACAGGCCATGCCGCCGATTCCGCCGCCCACGATTACCACACGTTCCGGCCTTTCCGTTTTCGTAAGCTCCAGCTCTTTCTCCCTGCCTGCCGCCGGATTGATCACGCAGGAGGCCGGATGGCGTTTCGTCTGTTCTCCCACACATCCGATGGCGCAGGCCGCGCACGGTGCGATTCCGTCGTAATCTCCGGCTTCCATCTTTTTTACGAAGTCGGGATCCGCAATCAGGGCGCGGCCCAGCACGACGCCATCCACCTTGCCCGAATCGACCAGATATTCCGCATACCGCGGCTCGCCTATTTTCCCGACCACGAGTACCGGCACTGCCGCCGCCTGCTTCAGCGCTTCCGCCTCCGGAACGTTGACGCCCTGCACCTCCCCGTGGCACGGGATAATCTTATTGCATCGCTCATACTGGGTACCGCCGCTGATTTCAAATGCATCCACGCCGTGACGTTCCAGGATCGGAACGAGGTACTTCATATCTTCCAGCGTATTGCCCTGTTCGTCCCGTTCACTTCCCGACATGCGAAGAATAATCGGGAAATCGGGGCCGCAGGACTCCCGAATCGCATCCAGGACTTCACACAGCAGGCGTGCCCGGTTGTCAAGGCTGCCGCCGTAACGGTCCGTCCGTTTGTTCCTCATGGGTGATAAAAGTGATCCCAGCAGCATATACGCGTGGGCGCAGTGCAGCTCGATTCCGTCAAAGCCGGCGCGCTTGGCATCGTATGCGCCTTTTGCGTATTTCTGTATGATCCCTGGAATTTCCTCCAGTGTGACAGCCCTGGTCTTCTGAGCCATGGAATTTAAGTACACGCTGCTGGCCATGGGCGGAATGCCGCGGAACGCGCTGACACTCTCCGGTCCCGGGTGGGTGATCTGCGGGATCACCCTGGCGCCGCACTCGTGGATTTTGTCCGTGAAATGGCGGTAGGACGCAATACTCTCTTCATTTCTGAAACACAGCGTGTTGCCCAGATACGGCACATCGGGATCTACCGAGAGCGCGTCGGTGATGATACAGCCCACGCCGCCTCTCGCCCTTGCCAGCCAGTATTCCTGCATGGTCTCATTGACCGTTCCGTCTGGGCTCTCGTATCCCAGGGACATGGGTGCCATGAAAACGCCGTTTTTTACGGTCATGGAACCGATCTTTAACGCTTCTAATAATCTGGATTTCATCGATAATTCCTCCTCTTTTCCGTGCAAAGCTCTATGCGAAACCGGCATACAGGCTTCCTCTTCACCAGCCTTCTATACCTGCCTTGCAGTGTCAAATCCTTCCGCAATCGCATCAATCGCACGCCTTGCCCGCTTCGCATCTCCGATAACAAAGAAATCCGCCCCAGCCTTCTCACTGGCTTCTTTCAGCGCACTGCTGTCTCTCGAAGCAGACCCCACAGCCAGAACCACGCTGTCACAGACCACGGTCTCCTTCCCTTCCAGTGTCTCAACCACCACACCGGTCTCATTGATTTCGAGACATCGGGCATTTGTGATGATCCCGACCGACTCACCGCCGAGCTTCTGCATCACGGCGATTTTCCGGAGCATTCCCAGATCTTCTCCCGCCGTATCCTTCATTTCCAGCACCTTCACCGGATGCCCGGCCGCCGCCAGCGCATCCGCGGCCTCGAGACCGACCAGCCCGCCTCCGATCACACAGACGCTGCCCTCCGGCTCCACTTCATGCTCCAGCACGGCGTGGGCCTGACAGACCATTTTCTTCCCGCTTCCCGGAAGCTTCAGCTCGATCGGCGCGGAGCCTACGGCCGCGATCACCGCGTCCGGTTTCTCCTCCGTGATAATCTCCGGTGTAAGCGGCGTATGGAAGCGCACCTCCGCACCCGACCGCTCCACCAGCCGTCCAAAGGAAATGGCTGCCTGTTTCATCTCTTCCTTGCCCGGAGCCTGGCCCGCCGTGATAAACTGGCCGCCCAGACGGTCTCCCGCCTCAAAGATCACCGGATGATGGCCCCTCATGAGCAGCACCCTGGCCGCCTCCAGGCCGGCCATTCCGCCGCCTGCGATATAGACCCGTTTCGGAGTCTCCGCCTTTGTAAGCTTCCACTCCTCCTCGTGACCCAGACACGGATTTCTCAGACATGTGATAAACGGTCTGTTCCTTAAATCGCAGAATCCGTCGTAGCAGCCCTGGTTGCAGCCGACACAGTGGATGATGTCCTCTGTCCTGCCCTCCCTCGCCTTATTGCAGAACTCCGGATCAGCCAGCTGGGCTCTTCCCATGACGACCATATCGGCCTTATCCTCTTCCAGGATGGCTTCCGCCTGCTCCGCGGTGTTAATCCTTCCCACGGCGATCGTCGCCATCTTCGTCTCTCTTCTGATCCGTGCGGCGTTCTCCACATTAAAGCCTCTCGGAATATCGATGGGCGGAACCTCATAAACGGATCCGGCCGTAATGATATTTCCCCTGGATACATCCAGTACATCCACTCCATTTTCCCCGGCTATGCGGCAGAATTCGATGATTTCTTCGATAGTAAGCCCACCCGGCAGATAATCATCGTGAGCATCAATACGCATGAACAGCGGCATTTCCTCCGGTATGGCGTTCCGAATCGCCCGTATACATTCAAGCGGGAATCTCGACCGGTTCTCAAAGCTTCCTCCGTACTCATCCGTCCTGTGATTTAAGCCTCCGCTTAAGAAGGAATGGGGCAGATAATTGTGCGCGCAGTGGAATTCCAGACAGTCGTATCCAGCCTCGACACAGCGCGCCGCGGCCTTTCCGTAACACTCCACAATCTCCTGTATCCTGTCTGTTGTAATAGCCTTAAGCTTCTTACCCGCAAACTCCATATCATTAACCACCAGCATTTCTGCCCTGGGGTCAAACGTCGTGGCGATAGAGCCCTGCCACAGCTGAATCGCCGCCTTTCCGCCGTTCTGGTGGATGGCATCCGTCAGCTTCTTATGCCCCCCGATCAGGCTGTCGTCACTGATGGATACAAAGTGTGCGGGAGCGCTGGGTGTATGTACCGCGGCCACCTCCACGATGTTTAAGCCGCAGCCGCCGGCCGCTCTGGCCGCGTGATAGGCGGCAAGCCTCGGAGTGATCTCCCCCTTTTCCCCCGCCATACGGGTTCCCATTGCAGGCAGCACCACCCTGTTTTTCAGTTCCAGACCCCTGATTTGAATCGGAGAAAATAATCTGTCATACATAGAAAAACCTCCTTCGCATATTGAACATGATACTTTCATTATAGCAAAGAAGGGCTTCTCCTTATATTCACATTATGAAGTTTTATTATCATTTTTTGTCAGGCTTTTCTCTCATCACTTCCCGGTACTCCTCCGGCGTCTGGTTCATCCACCGTTTAAAATGCCGCTGAAAGGTAGACTGTGAGTTAAAGCCGCACAGAGAGGCGATTTCCAGAACCGTCCTGTCCCCTGTCCGCAGAAATGAGCAGGCATAGGAGATGCGGACCTGGGCCAGCAGCTCTTCAAAGGGATTTCCAAACACCTGTTTAAAGATCTGCTTCACTGTATACGGCTTCATACAGAACTTCTCACATAAATCCTCCAGCCGTATATCCTCGGAAAAATGGATATGGATATACTGAAGAAACTGCATTGCCGAACCGGCGCCGCTTCCCGGAACCATGGTTCCGATATACTCCGTCTGATACTCCCGCGGAGTCACCCCGCAGTACTGTTTGAACACCTTGTAAAATGCCGCGGCAGAAGAGAAATTCAGCTGATCGCCGATATACTCCATGGACAATTCCGGAAAATGCAGCAGCGCGCAGGCATTGATCACCTTTCCAAACTGCTTGAGCTGGAAAAATGTGAATCCGCAGGCTTCCTTGATCCTCCGGTTCATCGTCTCAGGGCTTATCCCCTCCTCAGTCATGTCCTCCAGCGTGATATCCTCTCCCGTTGCCAGAATCACTTTCTCGATGATGCTCCATACCGTCCGTTCCTTCCGGGACGCCTTACCGATTTCCTCATAGGCATACCGGCAGTAATAGGCGTGCAGCTCGAGCGTCTTGTACTCGATCATGTTAAGACGCTCAAATCGCGCTTCCTTTGCCTCACGAAGAAGGCTGCGCACCAGCGCCTCCACCTCTTCCTTCTCTTCCCCGGAAAGTCTCACCATGGGCTTCGTATCGTACACCAGCCTGGCATTGGCGTGCTTCGGGTGCTTCTCCCAGCTCATATACATAAAAAGCCCGATGTGGAACCGGATCACCGCCACATCGAGCTTTTCCTCCACCGCTTCCACATGGTGGAAGTGGTGGGAATACATGCAGAACAGACTGCCCGGCACCGCGTCGTAGGCATATCCGTTTACCGATATGGCGCCCTTTCCGGACAACACATAGAATATCTCCACACGCTCGTGGAGATACGGATCGGTGGGCCCGTCGATGATTCTGCGCTCGATCCCGATCTCCTTCTCCACATAGTTGTCGTAATGGTTGATCCCCGTGTACCAGTCATTCTGCTGTTTCATAATTTTTATAATCTCACCTTATACGATTCTTCTGACCGATAAAATCGTCCTGTATGTAGCCGTACCTACCTTGATACCAGTCGTAGGCGTGCTGGCGTGAACAATCTGTCCGTTTCCGATATAGATCGCGACATGGCCGGCGTAGCAGATTAAATCACCTGGCTGCGCCTCCGAATAAGAGACTTCACGTCCCGCGGAACGCTGCTCCGAAGAGCTTCTCGGCAGTGAGTAGCCGAAATGCTTGTATACCTGCTGCACGAAACCGGAACAGTCGGCTCCGTTCGTTAAGCTTGTCCCTCCGTAAACGTAGGGATTACCCACAAACTGAAGGCCATAATCCGCCACCGCGCGGCCCTGTGCCGATCCGCCGCTGCTCTTTACCGCAGCCGGGCCGGTGTATTTGTCGTTGGCCGATGTCTTCTTCGAAGTAGTCGTAGCCGAACTCTTTTTCTTTGCTGCTTCCGCTTCCGCTTTCTTTCTTGCTTCCTCGGCCTCCCTCTTCTTTCTGGCCTCTTCCTCTTTTGCCTTCTGAATCTCCTGGTTCTTCTTCTCTACGGTCTTGGCATAGGCCGCCGCGTCATTCTTTGCCTGGGCTAACTGGGAGTCAAAATTGCTGACTTCCTTCTTCTTTTTGGCAATCGTCGTCTCCAACTGGGATTTCTGGCCCTGAAGCTCCAGCTCCATTACCTCCATCTCGGCCTTGTCATTCTCCAGCTGCGCCTTGTTGTCAGCCACCTGCTGCTTTGTCTCCTGATACGTATCCAGCATCTTCCGGTCATAGGAATAGATACTCTCCACATACTCCGCTTTGTTTAACAGGTCCGCCATACTCTTTACCTGAAGAAAGATATCAAGGTACTCTGTATCGCCCTTCTCATACATATACTGAATCCGCTTTTTCATAGCAGCATACTGCTTTTCTTCTTCTTTTTTAGCAGCCTCGTAATCGATTTCCGCCTGCTTAATGTCGGCTTCCTTGTTGGTGATATCCGTCTCGAGGAACTGAATATCGGTAAGAAGCGCCGTTAAATCCGAGGTCAGCTTTGACACCTGGGCGTTGGCGGCGTTCTTGTTGGCTTCTGCCGCTTCCGCCTTCTTCTTAGCGTCATCCAGCTTCTGCTGAGCCTCTTTCTTCTCTTTTTCCGCCTTGGATGTGGCCCACGCGGGAACTGTCTGTGTACATAGCATACTTCCGATTAACAGGCTGCAGCCGAGTCTCCTCAGCCACTTCCGAAAATGATTGCTTCTTAACTGTATTTTTATATTCATCGCTGGTCCTTCGCTCTATTTTCATCTGGAATTTTTATGTAGAAATACTCTATCTCTTATGTTAACCGAAACCATAGGTAAAATTCAACCCTTTTTTATATTTTTTATGATTTTTTTATAATCACGCAGAACATGGCCTCTAAAGCGGCTGTGCTCCGGCATGGGAGTCCGGCCTCCCGGCCTTTTCGCTCATTTTCTGCCCCTCCCGCATGGTTTTCAATTCCTCCAGCACTCTCACCACGATAAAGGTCGCCAGCGCAAAGGTAAAGACATCGGCTACCGGCTGGGCCAGCTGTACACCCAGAATGCCGCAGATGTTCGGCAGAATGAGGAGCGAGGGAATCAGGAACAGGCCCTGGCGTCCCATGGCTACCAGCGAAGCGCGGAACCCGTATCCGATGGACTGGGTCAGCATGTTGACCATGATCACCCACGCCTGAAGCGGCAGCGTCAGGATCTGCAGCCGCAGCGCCAGCGTACCGATCCGGATCACCTCTAAATCTTCCCGGCGGAATGCGGTAATGATCGGGCGGCTGATCACAAATGCAATGATGCCGAAACAGGTCAGCATCGTAATCGCCACCTTTACACAGAACCAGAACGCCTCCAGCACACGGTCGTACCGCTTCGCCCCGAAATTAAAACCGCATACCGGCTGGAAGCCCTGGCCGAAGCCGATCAGCGCCGAGTTAATAAACATCATAAACCTGGAGACAATCGACATGGCCGCAATAGCGGAATCGCCGAATGGTCCTGCCGCAAAGTTTAGGATCACTGTCGCCACGCTGGCCAGTCCCTGGCGGCAGAAGGAGGGAAGCCCTGCGTGCAGAATCTCTCCGTACATTTTCCCGGTAGGCGTAAATTTGGACAGCCTCATCCGAATGCTTCCTTCTCTGAAATTACACTGGTAAAACAGGATTCCGAAGCTGATCATCTGACTCATCATCGTCGCAATGGCCGCTCCTGCAATCCCCATATCAAAACCGAAGATCAGAATAGGATCGAGAATCATATTCAGGACACCGCCCGTGGTAATACCGATCATGGAATACATGGCATTTCCCTGGGCGCGCAGAATATTGTTCATGACAAAGGAAGACATCATAAAGGGGGCTGCGATCAGAATATATTTGCCATAGTCCATGGCGTATGGAGCGATGGTTTCCGTAGCCCCTAAAAGAAATACGAGCGGCCGCAGGCAGATGAGCCCGAAAACCGAGATCAGGGCACCGATGATCAGGGCCGTGAAAAATGCGGTCGCCGCCGATTTTTCCGCTTCCCCGCCGTTTCTGTCCCCCAGCGAACGCGAGATGTAATTCCCGCTCCCCATTCCCAGCGTAAAGCCGATAGCCTGTATCATGGCCATGGCGGAGAACATGACGCCCACCGCGCCGGATGCGCTGGTTCCGATCTGGCTGACGAAAAAGGTATCCGCCATATTATAGATGGCGGTCACCAGCATGCTGATAATCGTTGGAACCGCCAGCCGCGGAATCAGTGTGGAAACCGGCGTTTCGATCATCTGTACAAAACGTTCTTCCTGTGTCATCGGTTTCTTCATTTGCAAACTCCCCCTTCTAAACTTACCATGACGCCTGCGCGCCATCCTCCGGAAGCTTCCCGGATACATACAGAAAACAGATAAAGAACAGGATTCCCTTGATCACGCTGGAAATCGTAAATGCCCACCAGATGCCGTCAAGCGCCAGCGGTGTGCTGCTTAAAATCATGGCGAGCGGTATTCTTGCCGAGGTAAACACGACACTTATAACGGAACAGAGCAGTGTCTTCCCGAGACCGGACAGCGCGCCGACCGTCGTCAGCTCCACACACATGAACATCTGTGAGAAACCGAGGACGACGAGATAGCTGATGCCCATGGGAATAATATCTGCCTCATGGATAAACAGTCCGAAGATCTGCCTCGGAAATCCGATCAGCACACCTGAACAGAAAAGCCCCCATACGAACATGACGCCGATGGCCGTCATATAGCCTTTCTTCACCCGTCGGTACTGGCGTCCTCCGTAGTTCTGGCCAATAAAGGAATTGATGGCCGCCGCGAACCCATCCGCCGTCATCCAGGAGATGGATTCGATCTGGCTTCCCACTCTCTGCACCGCCACGGCCGCGTCGCCGAAGCCTGCCACGAATCTGGTCAGAACCATGGAAATGCTGGTATAGATCAGATTCTGGACCGCAGCCGGAAGGCCGATGCGGACCATCACCCGGAAATAATCTTTGGGGATCCGTTCCAGGAAACGGACCTTATCAAACACCAGTCTGTCCTTTTTCACTACCACAAGAAATACAATCGTTACAATCATCTGTGCCGTGACCGTGGCCACCGCCGCACCGGCGACACCCATTACGGGAAACGGTCCGACGCCGAATATTAAAACCGGATCGAGTATCATATTCATGATAAGCCCGATAACATTGGCGATAAACGGTGTTTTGCTGTCCCCCATCGCCGTCAGTATTCCGGTAATTATCGCATTTAAAAAGGAAAACAAGATCAGGCCGCAGGTAATCTTCAAATACACCTGGGCATTGTGAATAATGGCGCCGTCACTCAAGCCGAAAAATCCGATGAGCGGACGGGCTCCAAATACTGTAACAGCGGCAAATACCAGGGCAAACAGAACGCCCATCTGGATCGCTCCCGCCGCATACTTGGCGGCCTCCTCCGGTCTCCCGCTGCCGAGAGAATGGGCCACCTTCACCTGGCCTCCCATCTTGGCCAGCGCCACAACGCCCTGGGAAAGCCATGTATACATGCTGGCCGCGCCCACTGCCGCCACCGCGGGAGACCCCACCAGGCCGATCCACGCCATATCCGTCAGGCTGTATGCCGTCTGGACCAGCGCCGTCGCCATAATCGGCAGGGCCAGTCCCGTCAGAGACGTAAAAATATGGCCATGCAGCAAATCTATCTTCTTACTCATATACACCTCAAACGAAATGATATATCATCAGGAAGGGCTGCCTTGCTGGCAGCCCCTCTGCATCCTGTTATGATACTTCTATCTACACTTCCTGTTGTAATACTTTTTATTCACCCTGTCCGGATAAGTATTCGTGGATTCCTCTCGCTCCGGCGCGTCCCGCCTCCATGGCGAGAATTACTGTGGCAGCACCCGTAACGGCGTCGCCGCCTGCATATACGCCTTCCTTTGTGGTCTTACCGTTTGACTCTTCCGCTACGATACATTTTCTGCGGTTAGTTTCGAGACCCTTCGTAGTGGCGGAGATCAGCGGGTTCGGTGAAGTTCCGAGAGACATGATAACCGTGTCCACTTCGATGACAAATTCGGAACCTTCAATGGCAACCGGTCTTCTTCTGCCGGAAGCATCCGGTTCACCCAGTTCCATCTTGATGCACTTCATGCCATTCACCCATCCGTTGCCATCGGTGAGAATCTCAATCGGATTTGTCAGAAGATTAAAGATGATTCCCTCTTCCTTCGCGTGGTGTACCTCCTCCGCTCTGGCCGGAAGCTCTGCCTCGCTTCTTCTGTATACAATATGTACGTCTGCGCCGAGACGAAGAGCCGTTCTCGCGGCATCCATCGCCACGTTTCCGCCGCCGACAACCGCTACCTTCTTACCTGCAACGATCGGCGTATCGTAATCATCACGGAACGCTTTCATTAAATTGCTTCTCGTTAAATACTCATTGGCTGAGAATACGCCGTTGGCGTTCTCACCAGGGATTCCCATGAACATCGGAAGTCCAGCGCCGGAACCGATGAATACGGCCTCGAAGCCTTCTTCATCCAGCAGCTCGTCGATGGTCACTGATTTGCCGATGATGACGTCTGTCTCGATCTTAACGCCTAACTTTCTCACGTTATCGATCTCCGGCTGTACGACGCCTTCCTTCGGGAGACGGAATTCCGGAATACCGTATGTCAGTACGCCGCCCGGCTCGTGGAGGGCTTCAAAAATCGTCACCTCGTATCCCATCTTCGCCAGATCGCCTGCACATGTCACGCCGGAGGGGCCGGAACCGATCACGGCTACCTTCCTGCCGTTGGTCTTCTCCGGAGCCGCCGGAACGAAGCCATTCTCTCTGGACCAGTCTGCAACGAAACGCTCCAGCTTACCGATGGAGATCGGCTCGCCCTTAATTCCGCGGATACACTGGCCTTCACACTGGCTCTCCTGCGGGCACACACGGCCGCAGACCGCCGGAAGTGCGGAGGATTTTGCGATTACCTTTGCGGCTTCCTCGTAGTTGCCTTCCTGAACCTCCTTGATAAAGCCCGGAATGTCGATGGAAACGGGACATCCGCCCACGCACTTCGGATTCTTGCACTTTAAGCAGCGGCTGGCTTCCGCTCTCGCCTCTTCTTCATTATATCCAAGACAAACCTCTTCGAAATTTGTCGCTCTGACCTTCGGATCCTGCTCTCTGACAGGCACTTTCTTCATCATATCCATTACTCGTCACCTCCACAATGGCCGCATCCGCCATGATGGGTCGCACCCTCATGAAGTCTTAACAGCGCACGGCCTTCTTCCGTCTTATACATCTGCTGTCTCTTCATCGCCTCGTCGAAATTCACGAGATGGCCGTCAAATTCAGGTCCATCCACGCAGGCGAACTTCACTTCTCCGCCCACGGATACACGGCAGGCACCGCACATGCCTGTTCCATCCACCATGACCGGATTTAAGCTTACGATTGTCGGAATACCCAGTTCCTTTGTCATCAGGCAGGTGAATTTCATCATGATCATCGGTCCGATGGCTACACAGACATCGTACTTCTTGCCCTGGTTTACAACCAGATCCTTGATCACTTCTGTAACCATGCCTTTTCTCTCATAGGAACCATCGTCTGTGGTGACGTACAAATTACCGGCTACCGTCCGCATCTCGTCTTCCAGAATCAGTAAATCCTTTGTTTTGGAACCCATAATGACATCAACGGAAACGCCGTGTTCTTTTAACCATTTTACCTGTGGATATACCGGAGCAGTTCCAACGCCGCCGGCTACGAATAAATACTTTCTGTTTTTCACTTCTTCCAAGTCGTCATGAACGAACTCCGACGGATTACCCAGAGGTCCCACGACATCGATGAAGGAATCTCCCGTCTTTAAACCAGCCATTCTCTCTGTGCTGGCTCCGACGATCTGGAACACGATGGTAACGGTTCCCTTTTCTCTATCATAGTCACAGATTGTGAGAGGAATACGCTCTCCCCTCTCGTCCATCCTGACAATTACAAATTCTCCCGGCTGGCAGGCTTTAGCAATCCTGGGCGCTTCTACGTCCATCAGATAGATCTTGTCAGCTAATTTCTCTGCTTTTAAAATCTTATACATCTTCATCCTCCTAATTCTTTTGGTGAATTATACCTGTACGCCTTTCCTGATAGCCTTCCCCAACAATCAGGAGAAATGGTACTCTTATCATCTTACCATCTAATTTCCAACCTGACAATATGAATTCTTAAAAATAAAGGATAAACTTACTGCTGTTCCTGCGGCCTGGCTTGGCTCATTTCTTCTGATACATCCGGAAACTGTAACACAAATTAAAGTAGGTATGCTCATCACTCTCAGCGGTAAGGCTCCACTCCCCGGACTTGTCTAAGTCGGGGAAATGGGTATCGGCGCTGTATTCGTAATCGATAAAGGTTGCGTGGACGGTGTCACAGTAAGGCAGGAATTGATCATAGATACTGCTGCCGCCGATGATGAATACGGAGGCCTGGGGGTACTGCTTCAAAAATTCAAGAGTCTCTTCCAGAGAGTGGCAGACGACCGCGCCTTTTACCTGGTAATTCCGGTCTTTTGACAGAATCACGTTGATGCGGCCGTACAGCGGCTGCTTTCCCGGAAGGGTCTCAAAGGTTTTTCGTCCCATCACGATGATTCCCCCCTGAGTCTCCTCCCGCAAAAGGCGCTGGTCCTCAGGAATGGAGACCAGGAGCTGGCCCTGATTTCCGATCGCCCAGTTTTTGTCAACAGTTACTAATATGTTCATGATAACCTCTTTTCCTGTTTTTCCGCGAAGCAGATCATGCTTCTTCGTCTTCTTCCGCCGCTATCAGCTCCTTTGCATAAGGAAGTGTCATGATCCAGTCGCAGAAGGTGTGCCACTCGGCAAGCTTGTGGTTTCTTCTCGCAAAGTACATATTAATTAAGGATTCATAATTCATGGTACACGTCCTCATCTGGTTGTAGCTGGACGGGAGCAGCTGGATCATATCGTACCAGTCGTCCTTGCTCTTCGTCTCCAGATAGCGGTTCCGCACCTTCTCTAAATACTCCACCATCTGATTCATGAATTCCAGGGTCTCCGGAGTCATGTGGTCGTGGCTGAAATCATCTATGGAAAATGGTTTGCTGTGAATCTTGTGCATCGTGCTGGTAGAGTTTGCCACGGTGGAAACTTTATAGGTATCGTACTCCTTCCACCAGTACAGCGGTGCGGTGATATCCACGGATACGAAAATCTGCCGGATGTATTTGCGGTGGTCACTGCCTGCATTTCTTAACCGTCTGGCCAGGCTCATATCATTGGGTCCCAGCACAAAATTACCGTCTTCATCGTAGCCACTGTCCATACGCCCCCAGCTGTTCATGGGATTTCTCGCGCCCCGGATGGCATTTTCAAAATTCATTACGCTTGTTCTCTCGCAGTTTAACATTCTTTTGTCCTCCGTCCTGGTCTGATTTTATCGATTCGGGCAATTCCTGTTTTTGTAAGTACAGAAAGCAAAATGCAGCCCCTCGTACTCTTTCTCTTCCCCTGTTTCCGTCTCTTCCCAGCCTTCCTGACTGTCGAGATTCACAAACCAGGTGTCAGCACCGAAATCCCGTTTCATCCTGGTCACATACGCGGTATCACAATATGGAAGAAACTGCTCATAGATGCTCTGACCGCCAATAATATAGACATCGTCGCTGTCATACTCCTTCAGCTGCTTTAAGGCATCATCCACACTGCGGCAGACGATGAGTCCCTCGCCGTTCATGGTATCGTCCGATGTCAAAACGATGTTAATCCTGTTTTTCAATGGCTTCGCATCCGGAAAGCTCTGCAGCGTTTTTCTGCCCATAACGACCACTTTCCCTTTTGTAACCGTTCTGAAAAATTTCATATCTTCGGGGAGATGGGTCAATAATTTTCCGTCTTTCCCGATCCCCCACGCTTCGTCAACCGCAACAATCGCTTTCATGTAGTATCCTCCTGTCCTGTTTCTAAACATCATTATATACAATTATTTCTTTTTTGCAAATTATTTTCGATGGTTCGTAAATCTCATATTCCAATCGGCGTCCGTCTAAGCAAAAATAAAACCGGGTCCCTCAAGCCCCGGTTTTACATGTAAATCATCGGTCCATTCTACTTCTGTGTAAAACGCTCCAAATACGATTCCGCTTTCCCTCTGTCCATGGAAAAACGTTTCTGCAGCTTTTCGATGATTCTTTCATCTGAAACACCATCTTCTCTGTTATCCTCTAAAGTGTACCCCTTGTCAAGGACAAATTTAGAACAAGGGAAACTTTGTTCGTTATTAGATATTGCTATATTTTATTGTTTTTCTTTGTACCGCTCCTGCCCCTTTATTGGATATACTCCGGTTGTATAATACTGATAGTATTCGTTCGGTGACAGTCTTGCCAACTGCCATTGATATCGTTCATTATTATAATAATTCATCCAATCATCCACTATCTCTTTTACCTGGGCAAAGGAACTGCATACGCCTATATCTATTTCATCTTTCATATGGCCAAAGAAGCTTTCCTGGGGAGCGTTGTCCCAGCAGTTCCCTCTCCTTGACATCGACTGCCGCAGTCCCTTGTCTTTGAGCAGTTGTATAAAGCTGCAGCTCGTATAATGGCAACCCTGATCACTATGTATCATCGTTTCTGTCGATAATGATACTCCATGCACCTGCACCATCTTATTGATTGTCTCAAGCACAAAATCTACTTCCAGGGTTTCACTCAACACATAGGACAAGACCTGTTTTGTAAAGGCATCCAGGATGGTTGACAGGTAACAGAAGATTCCTTGATACGCAATGTACGTTATGTCTGTCAGCAGAACTTTTCTTGGCCCAAATGATGTGAATTCCCTTTTCACCAGGTTATCCGCCACATGGCTGCTCTTCATCGCCTTCGCCATTCTGCGGTATGGGTTCGCTCTTCTGATCTGACAGACAAGGCCATACTTTTTCATCAATCGGCGTATCTTCTTTACATTCATGACAACCGGCGGTTCCTGGTGCAGCAATGTCATATAAATACCCTTGGCGCCCTTATCGTACCCTCTATGCCTATACGCTGTCAAGATTTGTTCAAAATCTGCATGCTCCTTTGTCTCACGCTCCTTCCGGATATTCGCTGCCTTTAACCAGCGGTAATAACCAGAACGTGAGACTCCTGCTATGCCGCATAACATGCTGGCTGACAGAAGATTATTTTCTTTGCTCAATACTTCATGAATGATCACGAACTTACAACCCGAATCTCCCATGATCAGTTTTTCCGCTTCTGATTGTCTGCTTTTATAATTTTTTTTAGGAATTCCACTTCCTGTCGTAAATACATCAGTTCATGCTGCATCTGTGTGACCGTTGGTGATTCTTCCAGTATCTCTTCCGGCTGTGCTTTCTTTGCTAATCTCTTAGTCCGGTTCTCGCCCTCATGGAAACCGTCACCTGAAAGCGCTTCTTTCTTGACCCGCTGCACGATATTATCTATCTGTTTTTGATGGAAAAGTCCCACATCATATCCAAAGTCACCGATGATTTTCCGTGGAGCATCTCCGGCTTGATATCTCATCCAAAAATCTTTTTTGAACTGAACCGCAAAATAAAGTTTATTTGATGTCACTTTATAAGTATACGGATTCCGTTTCAATTCTTTTATCTCTTTTGCAGTATATCGACTCATTGCACCCTCCTGTTGATGTTTTTATTATATATCAACATCTAACATTCGGAAACATCCTTCTTCAAATGTCCACATTTAAGGATTTATCCCTTTTTCTTAGTGTCCATTTTTAGGGATCCCTTCATCTCATTGTGTCCACTTTATAGGGTACATTTTACTCAATCAATGCCTGAATTCCTTTTTCCATTCCTTTCTTCATTCCTTTCTCCATGCCCTCATCAATCAGCATCTGTCCAATCTGTGTCATCCGCATTTCCTCCTTGATCTGCCTTTTATAGGCTTCGTCTATCAGCTTGTCAGAAAAGGTCAAAATACCTGCAAGCGCTTCCAGAGCCTGTTTTCGGTCTGCAATTCTCTTCGCCAGTTCTACTGCCGAGATGATCACCGGCTGTTTTTCCTTCTTTCCCTTTACGGTTAGCGGCAGAATCATCAGCTCCATTAATTCCTCATCGGTCAAACGTTCTCCTGCATCTATCCGCTTCCTGATCCTGTCGTACTGCGCCTTTGAGTCTGCTTCCACTAAAAAGGTGGGTTCAATCTTCAGCACAATGCCTCCCAGATCATAAACCGCTTCCGCATGGTCCACGTCGGCCGTGTAGATAACGATCATTTTTATCTGTTTGATACGATTCAGCTCATGGTTTATCGCATAACGCTTTATCACTCTCGCGATATAATTTATGTATTTCACAAAATTTTCCTGGTTATAGGCTGATTCATAATCCATGATCCCGATCGAGCCGTCACTCAGCAGAAATAAATTGTCAAGCCGCAGCTCATTGCTTTCGATCACCGGTAAATTCGTAGGCAGAATATCTACGATTTTTAACTGGTGAATTCCAAAGGGAGCCAGTGATTTTCCCTTAAGCGCCTCCGCCATAACCTTAGCGGTTACATCCTTATTCTGGTATGCAATATCTCCCATATTTCTTCCTTTCTTCTATTATACTTTAATCAATGGGTAACTTCAAGAAAATACGATTACAACCGCATCACCAGCTTTCTCATTTATTCTCTTTCGTAATACAATATAACGGAGTTTTTCGTGGAGACCACAAAGAGATTAAGAATCATTTTCGCACAGGAAAGAACTCCCTGCGGAACTCTTTCATATTACCCGATCACAGCCGATATGTCAATATGAAAAACGGTGCGTGAAAAAATTATCACACGTTACAAACAGGACTCTGATTATTTTCATGAGATACCTGTTCGAATCGAGCGGTATCTGTTATAATTGAAACGGCCGCAGGCGGATTATAAGAATATACGCCCCCTGCCGCCGGTTACTGAATTACTTACAGGATCATGGAGGAATATCATGAGTTACGCAGATACTTTATTCATACAGAATTGCAGAGAAATCTTATCAAACGGCGTATGGGATACGGACAGCGAGGTGCGTCCGGTCTGGGAGGATGGTGCTCCCGCCCATACCATAAAGAAATTCGGCATCATCAACCGCTACGATCTGTCAAAGGAATTTCCCATCCTGACGCTCCGCCGGACCGCGTTTAAATCCGCAATCGGTGAGCTGCTTTGGATCTGGCAGAAAAAATCCAGCAACATTCACGACTTAAGCAGCCACATCTGGGACTCCTGGGCCGATGAGAACGGAAGCATCGGAAAGGCATACGGCTACCAGCTGGGAATTAAGCATAAATACAAAGAGGGCGAGTTCGATCAGGTAGACCGGGTTCTCTATGATCTGAAGCACAACCCACTAAGCCGCCGGATCATTACCAGCCTGTATAATCATCAGGATCTTCACGAGATGAATCTCTATCCCTGCGCCTACAGCATGACATTCAACGTATCCGGGAATGTGCTGAACGGGATTTTAAACCAGCGCTCCCAGGACATGCTGACCGCAAACAACTGGAATGTCACCCAGTACGCGGTTCTGCTTCACATGTTCGCCCAGGTCAGCGGCTTAGAGGCCGGAGAACTGGTCCATGTCATCGCAGACGCCCATATTTACGACAGACATGTGCCGATTGTTAAGGAAATGATTGAAAAAGTGCCTTATGAGGCGCCGACGTTCCTTATGGACCGGGAAGTACAGGATTTCTATCAGTTTACAAAAGACCATTTCCGGCTGGAGGATTATCAATACCATACGTTTACGGATAAGATTCCGGTTGCCATCTAGAATCGCAGAAAAAGAATACCAGAAAGAAGAATACAGAAAGAAGATCAGTATTTCGGTGCCTGTACAGCAAAAACCGGCAGGCATAGGAATACTGATCTTCTGTTTTTAAATATACTGGGTCATATTTTCATATTTTCTATAAGTTATCTCTTCATTCCCTGCCCTTAACCTTCCCTTCTCTCTGTCATAAGCAGGCTTCCTCTCTTTGCATGCCAGCAGAAATTCTTCCAGACTTCCATAATCTTTCCGGCTTCCGCAGATACAGACGTAAGCAGTATCCCTGCTTTTTACCCTGTATTCGCAGTGAAACATCAGGTCATCATAAGCCGTAAACGGGTCGCTGCACCAAAGTGCCACGTATCCGCCGCCGGCGCTGCCGGCCAGCCACGTCTCTTCTATTATTTCATATGAAAATCTGGAGGACGGCCAATATACATGGGTAAATGGAATCGGATGGGTTTCCGGAATCCGGTAAATTGCACAGAGAACCTCTTTTACCTGTTTTAAAGCCGGCATGATTCCGTTGCCAAACCAGTACCCCGGCCTTGTGGTACAGCTTTCACAGCTTCCACCCGGATGGTTTACGAACACCACCGCAGCCGGATCGAGAGCGGCATACCACATGTGCTGCTGATAGCCGTATACACCGGGCTCAAACTGGGTTGTTCCGTGAAAACATTCGTTTAATGATTTCACATACGAGAAGCTTCCGGTATCGGCATCCGGCTGTTCACTTATATTTTCCCATTTCCGCACCCTGCCGTCGCGTCTTGGAGATTCCACGGAGGTCAGCATGTAATCCTTCTGTTTTTCCACACAGATTCTGGCATTGCTCTCCTCATAGACGAGAGACGCCGGGCTGTACATCATCTCCTTAAGTCCCTTCGGCAGCCGGTACTTACTGGTAGCCAGGAAGATGATCCACTCACTGAACTGGTCTGGTGCCTCCGGATCTATTAAATTGATCAGACACTGAATATCCTGCTTATAAGGGTACAGCGCCTCCCGGTATACCCGTCCCATAGGTGAAATGGAGACGCCCTGAAAGGTCTGGACTGCCAGATCCTTTAATAGCCGGTCCGCCGCCTTCCACGCAAGAGCCGACAACTCCCCGTCACAAAAATCAACCACATTTAAGATAGCAGCAAAGGTGATAGGGGTGTAGCCGCCGCTGTGGAATTCATCGAAGCCCTCTCTTTCTGTCTGAACCATCCAGTCACGGATTCTCTGCCGCGCAGTCTCCTTCATCTCCCGTCCGGTCTTTCCGGAACGGATAAATAATTCCTCCGGATAAATGTCGCCTGCCACATAAGCGCTGACAAAAAACATCAGGGAATGATTCTCACTCCAGAAGCACATACCGTCACTGCCCGCCTCATCCATCCAGTAGCGGTAGTTTATCATGACTTCTTTGCACCGTGCCGCCATGGCTTCATTCATGGGATACAGCTTCATAAAACGGACCATGGCGCAGGTAAGAAAGTCTGAACAGTCCCGTCTGCTTTCAATCTGGTCAAAAGACTTATATATCTCCCGCTCATCTTCCGGATCCACTCTGCCTGAGGCGAAACGTGCCAGAATCGGATACATGGAAAAGCTTTCCGAATCTCCCCTTGGAATCTGTTTCACACCGGCAATTCTCTCAAAGACGCGGCTTTTGTTCTCTTCCGGGTCTACGTTTTCTCCCTTTTGAATGGTCAGCAGCTCCTGTCGTTCAAAGCTTCTTGACAGGGTCTGGCCTGATACGGTAACCACAACCTTCAGATAGGGCTTATCCGGTGCCAGAGCCAGCTCTGTCTCTCCCCTCAGCGTTATCCCGGAATAACGGTTACGGTACTCCGTAAAATCCACCGGCCTGGCATCGTAGATCAGGCGGCTTCCTTCCGGCGCCGGAGCGGGAAATACCATTGTTTTTTCTCTGATCATGATTCCTGACAGCCAGTCTGCTGCTTTCGAACAGAGTGCGGCCTTCTCTGCATCCGGCAGCATCACTGAGAGCATTTCCCTTTCCTGCCCCGGAATCTGGATTCCAAACAGGGTTCTCGTGTCCCGGACGCCTAAGTTCACCAGCCTGATATAGATGGTATTGTCCCCCTTTTTTAAAGGCAGCTTCATGATCTTCCGGCTGATGGGTTTGTATACGGGAGTCTCAATTCCCCCCATAAACACCCCATTCACCCAGAGATCCACCGCAGCGTAGCTCCAGAGCCAGACCTCCGCCTCCATCTCCTCCCGGGCATTCAGTATCGTAGCAGCGTGAAGCTCCACCCTGGTCAGCAGCGGATAGAAGGAAGACCGGTCCACAAACCAGCTTCCATACGTGTACTCGTACTCCCATGGCAGCCCCAGGGCGCTCAAAGCCCCCAGAACGATGGGGCTAGCCGGCATAACCGGATCGTGATCCGCTGCCTCGGACCGCATCATTTTTTCACAGGCAAGCTGATTTTTATCCGCCGCACTGCTGGAGAAGTCCGTCTCTTTTCTCCCGCTCACCAGATAATTTGTAATAAAGCCATATTCATTTAACTGATATTTCATGTTTTCTCTCCTCTTTTCCTCTCTATCACGCCCTGGTACAGCATTGCATAAATAACTGAGTAATAGCGCCTGATATTACTTAGGAATTTATGCAACGCTGTACTAGCTTATCCCTTCACCGCTCCGGCGGTCATACCGCCCATGAACTGTCTGCTGGCAAACAGATATACCAGAATGATCGGTATCACCGCTATGGCAGATCCGGCAAACAGAATGTTCCATGCCGCCGCACCGTCTCCTGCATTCTGAAGAGCTACGACGCCTACCGTCAAGGGCCGCAGTTTTTCATTGGTCATGGTAAAAATCAGGGGCAGAATATATTCATTCCAGCCTCCGCGGAAGGACAGCAGCGCAACGCTGGCCAGCGCCGGCTTTAATATCGGAAGAATAACCCGGCTGTAGATACCGAAGAAGCTGCAGCCGTCCATCTTGGCTGCTTCGTCCAGTTCCTTCGGCACGCTGTTCATAAAACCATGGATCAGGAACACATAGGTGGCCTGACCACCTCCTGCCGAAATCAGGATTATGGAAAGCATGGATTTATTCATATTCAGCTTAACTGCCAGTTCAAACAGCGGACGCAGGGAAGCACTGCCCACATTAATAAACATAAACATGACCATCGCATTGTAGATCAGGCTTTTGAAACGAAAATCCCGCCTTGAAAATACGTATCCCGCCATACTGCTGACTGCCAGAGAGACGAACATGACACCGAAGCTCAATACGAGGCTGTTTACGGTATACCGGGAAAAATTCCCCATGTTCCACGCCTGAATGTAGTTATCAAGAACGAATTTCTCAGGAAGAATATTTAACCCGCCGCTTACAAGCTCACTGTTGGTCTTAAAAGATCCAAGAATAATATAAACCACCGGATAGACCGTCAAGGCGGCCAGAACCAACAACAGAATGAAAATCACCGCATTGATCATTTTCGTCTTTTTGGATTCCACTGCATGAATTGTTTTTTCTCTTGCCATCACCGCTCCCCCCTTCTATGATATTTCATCCATCTTTTTGCTGAATTTTAAGTAAACAATCGTGATGAGGCCCACGATCACGGCCGAAATAATACTCAAAACAGAACCATAGCCGATCTGGAGCTGAGAGGCCTTGCCGGAAGTCCCGAATACCATTTCAAATATGTAAGAGAACATTACGTGGGTACGGTTATTGGGGCCGCCGCCAGTGAGTACCAGGATGGACTGGTAATCCTTAAATGCCGTGGTGATGGCCAGCATAATGACCACCTTCAGCACGGGCCCCAGCATGGGAAGCGTGATACGGAAGAAGGTCTGCACTCCATTTGCCCCATCGATCTGGGCACTCTCATAGACATCCGCAGGAATTCCGGTCAATCCCGAGATCAACAGTATCATATAGTTGCCGAAGGCCCCCCAGATAGCCACGATGACCACCGCTGCCATGGCGGTCCTGGAGCTTCCGAGCCAGTCAACAGGGGCTCCAATAACGCCCGCTGCCTGAAGATAACCGTTTAGCACCCCGTTGTAGGTGGCAAATATGAAGTACCAGATCAGGCTGTATACCGCAGAACTGATGACTGTAGGCAGGAAAAATATTCCCTGAAACAACCCGCTCCCAAACCGTTTTCTCTGAAGCAGAACGGCGGTCACCAGGGAAAGGGGAATCACAAACAGCAGCTTCATAACCGCGTATTCAAAGGTATGCAGGACGCTGTTCCAGTATATCTTATCCGTAAGCACCCGTTTAAAATTGTCCAGACCGACAAAATATGCCTTGAATCCGTTATAATCATAAAACACGTACCGGATCAGCCAGAGAAATGGATACACGGACATGACCAGAATAAAAAAGATGGTCGGAAGCAGCATAATCCACATGGTAATGTCACCTTTTTGCCAGCTCTTTTTCATCCGCTGTCCGAATGATTTTTTCGTATTCATAACCTTTACTCCTTCCAAATGGAAACCGGCTGCTGCAACAGTCTATTTGCAGCAGCCGGCTCCTTTCAATTTACTGAGTTTTTATTAATTGTCCAGATACTCTATGGTTCCGTCTCCCGGATGAAGAGGATCGTAATCCTTAATCACGAGCCGTTTTGTCTTACCCATCTTTACTTCTTTATCGAGAGCAGCGTTATACGTCTTATTTAAATTATCAATCGTCTCATCAATGTCTGGACCGCCCTGCAGACAAGCATTCCACAACGCATCGCGGTAATTCTCTCCCTCCGGTGTTACCGACGGTGCTACCGGAAGTACCGCTTCATAATCTGCGCCGGTAAAGTCTGCCATGCGGCCGATCTTGGATTTATCGATTTTTTCATCCATATACTGAGAAATCGGAAGAGAGTAGCCGTTCTCAAAGTATCCCTTTAAAACTTCCTCTGATCCAAAGTATTCGATCACCTCCCATGCCTCCTGCGGATGCTCCGTAAACGCGCTCATCAGCCAGCCGGTATTGGGGTTGGCATATTCGCAGCCTTCGATCCTGCCGTTTAATGTGGGAAGGTCTGCTACCGCCCATTCAATCTGTGCCGGAAACTGCTCCGTCAGCACGGTTGCTTCCTGGGAAGCATTTGCGTGGATTGCCGCGTGCCCCTCGGAAAACTGTACACGGGCCGGATCAATCTTCATGGATGCCGATCCGGGGAAGACACTGTTTTCCTCAAACATCTGGCGGGTCACTTCCAGCCATGGCTTAAAGCCTGTAAAATCAAAGGTCCCCGTCTTATAGTCGTAAGGTGTGACACCGCTCATCTCCGCAGAGTGTTCCAGCCAGCGCTCGAACGGACCGCTCATACCGGGGAATATGATTCCATAGTACTCTCCGTTTCCCGCCTCTGTGATCTTCTTAACCAGTTCAGGAAGCTCGCCGATAGATTTGGGGATTTCCAGGCCCAGCCCGTCAAATATTTCCTTGTTGTAAATAAATCTGGAACCGCTTCTCTTCCCGCATGGAACCCAGTAGATCTCATCCCCCATCACATTGGCCCCTTCGTATAAGTGGTCATCTACTTCATTAATCGTTCTGAATTCATCGGTTATAAAATCATTGATGGGCTGTACGATTCCGTTATCCACGAAATTCTTAAAATCCGTGATGTTCACCTGAGTAAATATATCGGGTGACTGCCCGGAATTGGCGGCCATACTCAGTAAATTCACGTAGTTTTCCGTCTGTACCACATATTCAATCTCAATATGGTCATTCGTGTTATTGAACTCCTCGACTATCTTATTCATATAATCCAGGTCATGGCGGTTCTCTGTCCATACAGTAATCTTAACTCGGTCTCCGGAAGCCGCACTGCTTCCTGCCTCATTTGCCCCGGTCCCCTCTGCCGCCAAGGCTCCAGATGTAATATCTGCTGTATTCTCTTTCGTTTCCCCCTGTGAGCATGCCGTAAGAGCTGAAACAGCCATTAATCCCGCCAGACTCAGCGCCGCTATCTTCTTTCCTTTTCTCATAGTTTTTACTCCCTTTCCGTTTGCTTTGTAATCTGTTTGTTTTGTACTGTTTTTGTTTGTCTGTGCTCACATATTACTGCATATTTTCTATAACTCACATGGCATTTTTTACTGTCTATGCGGCATTTTTTTCGAACTGTACAAATCTCACGCCAATTTATTGCTTTCCATTATTCACAATGCTATAATGGCCTTGCTTTAAAATTTTAACCTTGTTTTGAGGAGAATCCTATGAATTCGATATCAGCTATCACCCTTCTCATCGTGGATGACGAGGCCGAGATCCGTACCGGACTTCGCAGCATCATTCCCTGGGAAGATTATTCTGTCACTGTCATCGGGACAGCTGCAAGCGGTGCAGAGGCGCTTGACAAGATACGTTATTATGAACCGAATATTGTAATCACCGACATTCAGATGCCTGGAATGAATGGACTGGAGCTTGTCCGCCGGGCCAGGGAGGAACAGTTTGAGTGCTCCTTCATTATCTTAAGCGGTTACGATGATTTTGAGTACGCAAGAACTGCCATCCGGTACGGCATTGAAGATTATCTTCTGAAACCGATCTCCATAAAGGAACTGACCAATCTGATCTGTAAGCTGAAAGAATCTATTGTGGATAAAAGAAATCTACATACCGATCAATTATCAACACTTCACAAATTGAGGAAAGCCGAAGTATCGCTTCACAGGCAGAACCTGATTCCCCAGCTGTTAAGAGGGGAGCTGGCAGAGGAAGAGCTGGGAAGTATTTCTTCCAAATACGGACTGCTCATCCGAAACACACAATCCTGCGTGGTACTGATCCAGACGTTCCGAACCCGCTTCGATCCGGATGAGAATGTGGAGCTGAATCAAAGTCTCGTTGCATTAAAGAAAATCCTGGAGAATGAACTGTCTGACAGTCCCGTTCTCATCTCCGAATATCCGCCGGATGGACTGATTCTCGTTGTCAATCTGCCTTTTCATCATCACACGCAGGAGTCTCTTTCAAAACTGCTGAACCGCTGTCTGGCCTCCTGGCGAGGGGATAATCTGGCGGCTGCCATCGGAAAACCGGTACCATCACTGTCCGAAATTCCCGCCTCGTACCAGAATGCCCGACAGGCCATCACATGGCATATCTATCCGGAAGCCGGTCTTGTCATAGAACCGGAAGTGACAAACTGCCTTCCGCCGCCGGTCATCATGCCCGGCGATGATATCCTTCAGGCAGTTTTAAGAAATGATCCGAAGGACATCCGGCTGCAGTTTACCTCTTATTTTGACAGCCTTATCACCGCCCCGCTCCCGCCGCCCTCTTATCTCTACAGTATGTGCAATTATATCATCATTACAATTCAAAGCCAGCTGGCTGATTATCTGGGCGGCCCCCCGATCAGCTTTACCGGCAACTCCTATGCCGCGCTGTCGAATCTCTCTTCCCTGGAAGAGGTCAGAAGCTGGATGTGTGAGATTTTAAACGGTTTTGCCAACGAACTCGCCGTCAGCCGGGCCACCAAGAACGAGCCTCTGATTGAAAAGGCCATCGCCTACCTCCATGCCAATCTGCTTAAGAATCCGCATACGGAGGAGGTCTGCAGTTATCTGGGCTTAAGCAAAAGCTACTTCAGCACCTATTTTAAAAATAAGACCTCTTTAAATTTCCGTGATTATCTGCTGGATTTAAAAATCAGTTACGCCCAGGAACAGTTAAAACACCCTGATATTACAGCAGGCGATGTGGCAATCCTTCTCGGATACGAGGATTACCGGTCTTTCAGCCGCGCATTTAAAACACGTACCGGCCTGACGCCTTCCGATTATCAGAAGCAGTATACCGGAGAAGGAAGGCGCTGACTATGAGAAACTGGTTTTCTAATCTAAAATTTCGGTACAAGCTGCTGATCGGCATGATCGCCATCACCACGGCAGCCCTGCTGCTGATCAGCCAGCTGTCCTATTCCTATTTTTACAAGCGAAACACCAGGGAGGTTCTGAAAAAAGCAGAACAATCGGTGGAAACTGCCGGCGCCGTACTTTCCTCTCAGTTTCAGTCCCTCTCCGCCGCTACGAACAATCTTCTGGTAAGAAAGCCGTTTCCCGATATGATTGCCGATATTGCCAATAACAGCTTCGACGGTTACTCCGGTTATTATCAGGCGGCTTCCGATGAGATGGCTTCCTTCTTCCAAAACCATGCCCAGGTCAACAACATTCTGATCTGCGGAGAAAATGGCTTTCTTTTCAGTCCCTATTCTCTCGGATTCGGCGGCAGCTTTGAAACGCTTTTTACAGAAAACATTTGGGAATATCCTCTTATTACCGTATTTCCAACCCGTCAGAATTTACTGTTCCGGCAGGGAGGCGCTATCCCCGTCTCCTATCCGGTCTCCTACAGCAGGGGAACCGGCACCTTTGCATACCGCGATACGGAAGGCAAATATAAGGCGCGGGTCATTATTTTGATGGATACGGGACAGATCCGGTCATACTTTGACCAGATGTCCAACGGCTATACTTACTGCATGTATCTGGCCGACTCCAGTGGAATTCCCCTGGATATACAGGAAGAGACGTATCCCGATGCCTTTGGGACCAGTCTGGAAGCATTGGTAGCACAGACGGATAATCTCCGCGGAGAGCATCTGGCCATAGACCGGGACGAGCTGGTGGTTTCAACGGCTGCTATCCGTTTTTGTGATCTTAAGGTAGTCCATATCAGCCGAAAATCCGCACTCACCGGCGATATTCAGGAATTCCGGTCTTTCTTTTTTATGGTATGGCTATTCTGTTCTGCCGCAGCAGCCCTGCTGGCCTTCGGCCTGTCCCATTTCCTGACAAGGGATATTAAAACGCTGGGAGATATTATTGCTCAAATCAACCGCCGTTCCTACCAGACAAAGGTCGTATTTCCCCGCTCTGATGAGATCAGCCTGCTGGGAATACAATTGAACCAGATGTATGATACGATTCAGCTCCAGTTACTGCAGATTAAAGAAGAGGAACAGAAAAAAGCCAGGGCGGAGATTCAGATGATGTCGGAACAGATCAATCCGCACTTTCTGTATAATACACTGGAATGTATTCATTTTCAAATATTAAACGGACACTCCGATACGGCGGGAAGTATGCTGGAAAGCCTGGGACGCTATCTGCGGATCACGTTAAGTGTGGGGCAAACCTTCATTTCTGCTGAAAAGGAGGCAGAACACGTGACCTCCTACATGGAGATCATGAACCGTCATTCCAGGGAGGGCGTTCATTTTACCTGTCATATCGATTCGCATCTGAAAAACTGCAAAATTATGAAGGTACTTCTTCAGCCGCTTGCTGAGAACTGCTTAAAGCACGGCTTTGGAAACATGAGTCTGGAGACATGGCCTGTTGCACCGCAGATCACAATATCCATCACCTTAGATCAGACTCACACCCACATAATCATTGAGGTGTCCGACAACGGGAAAGGGATTGATATCCCCAAAGCCACAGCCTGTCTGACCGAGGAACAGCCGGAAGGCAGAGATCACTTTGGTCTGAACAATATTTATCGCAGACTCATGGCGTGCTACGGCACAGAAGCCAATATATCCTTTGTCAGTATTCCTTATTTGAAGAACAGCGTCATCGTTGCTATTCCGTATGACAGGAATGAATTTTCAAACACACCCTAATGCACAAAAATCCCCCCGGGTCTGTCGAGACCAGGGGGGGATATAGAAGTCTGTTCCTAATTCTAAGATCGTGTGAAACGCTGTAAATATTGCAAGAGTTCGGAACCGCTCTGTCCATTCATTTTATTCAATATTTAATTCAGATATTTCCTAAGTGTCTCTCTCACCGCACCGGCTCCGGCTATTTCCTCCAGGAACATCGCTTCTGCCAGGCTGCCAATCCCGGCGTCATACAAATTAACACCAAAAATATTCTCATTGGAAAGAATCGGCTTCAGCTGCCCTGCATACGTCTCCGGCTTTCCCGCCTCAACGCCCTGCAGCCAGCCTTTCAGTTCCGGAACCATCGGATCAGCCGAGAGCTCAAACGGGTTCAGCTCATCATCTACAGCCAGCAGATAACGACACCATCCGGCAATCGCCAGCGGAATAAAGGTCAGCTTCTTCGCGTCGCCGTACCGTTCCACATACGATTTGATCGTCTCGCCGTACCGGATTCCCACCTTCTGGGAGGTGTCACTTGCGATTCTCTGCGGCGCATCCGGGATAAATGGATTCGGAAGCCTGTCATAGATGACTTCGTTCACAAAAGCCTCCGGGGAAAGAATCTTCGGATCGGTCACCACCGGCATACCTTCTGTCAAACCGATTTTCTCCACCAGCGCCCTGAGCTCGGGATCCTTCATCTCCTCCGCGATCGAGGTGTAGCCGAGAATACAGCCGTATACAGCCAGCGCCGTGTGCAGCGGATTTAAGCAGGTGGTTACCTTCATGCGCTCCACCCTGTTTACCGTATCTCTGTCTGTCATATAGACTCCCGCTTTTTCAAGCGCCAGCCTTCCTGCCGGGAACTTATCCTCAATCACCAGATACTGCGGCCCCTCCGCATTGACAAACGGTGCGATATACGTCCTCTTAGACGTGATCACCGGCTGCATGGCGGCGACTCCGTCGGCCTCCAGCTGCTCCGCCAGGGAAGCGCTTGGTCTTGGCGTAATCTTATCGATCATGGACCAGGGGAACGCGATCTTTTCTTCGTTCTTTAAATATTCCAGGAAACCATCGTCCGCAAAGCCTTTTTTCTTCCATTCCTCCGCCATGGTGAGAATGGAATTTTGAAGCTTCTCTCCGTTATGGGAGCAGTTGTCCATGCTGACAACGGCCAGCGGCGCGGCGCCCTGTCTGTACCGTTCCAGTAAAAGGGCGCAGACGACAGCCATGGCGCCGGCCGGATGCTCCGGTCCATTGTCGATATCGCTCTGAACGAATGGGAAATACGTCCCATCCGCCCCCTTCAGTGCATAGCCCTTTTCCGTGATGGTGAAGGATACCATCTGAAGAGATGGGCTTATAAAGATGGTGCGCAGGCGTTCCCATTCCTGTGCATCAGCGGAATCCGCCTTCACGCCTTCCGCGATCGAAGCGATCACCTTTTTCTCCGTGCTCCCGTCCGCCTTTAAGGTAATTAAAAGGGCCAGATCGTCGAACGGCTCATAGATCTTGTCCATGATGTCAAAATCAAAGGTTTCCGCCGCGATGATCCCCGTGTCGGCAAGTCCTTCCTCCAGAAGCGCATCCTGAAGACCCGCAATGAAGCCGCGGAAGATATTACCCGCGCCGAAATGAACCCAGCCCGGCGCCTCTTTTGTCTTTTTTACCATTGCCGCCCGGTCATAGGAGGGAATCTCAATCCCCGCCTTCTCCCATGCCTGTCTTTCCTGTAATCCTGTATCTGTTAAATTCATCTTTACACCTCTTTCATTTATTCCCGCGAATAACGAGCCAAGTACCATTCCTGCATGAGCATCTGGCGATAGCCTGCACCGCTTTATCGGGTACTGCCGGGAGACACCAGGGTCAAATACCCCATTGCCTGCGGCGGGGTGGTTACCCCTCGCGCAATGCAGTGCTGACCAGAAAATCCTCGGCAAAGCCGTCGTTCTTCCGTTTTTCCTCCGCCTCGCCGCTGGTAAACAGCTCCGCGTATTTCTCTACCAGGAACCGCTCCTCGTTCACCATTTTATTCAAATGAAGGGCCAGCTGCCGGTGCATCCGTTCTTCGTCACGCTCCAGGACGGCCTCCATCAGCTCTTTGTGCTGCCGCACCACTCCGTCGCTGATTCCGGTCTCTGTCAGGGAAAGCAGCCGGATACGGCGGTAATCGCCTGAGTTCGCATGGATGATGTGAGCGCAGGTATCCCGGTTTACTGCCTGGTAAAATACGGAGTGAAACACGATATCCTCCTCCAGAAATCCGCGGCAGTCCCTGTCCTTCACGATTATTTCCTGCCGGTCCAGAGACGCCTTTAAAGCCGCGGCAGCCTCCGAAGCCCGGTCATGGTCATTCAAAGCCATGAATTCCAGCATTACCTGTTCTTCCACACAGCTTCTCAAAAAACGTTCATTGTCGGCCCTCTGGAAATCGATCTTCGATACCATCGTTCCCTTCTGCGGCAGAAATGTGATGAGGCCCTCCTTGGAAAGCCGGATCAGCGCTTCCCTGACCGGGGTTCGCCCCGTCCCGTACGCATCACAGACGTCTTTTATGCTGAAAACCAGGCCGGGTCTCAGCTTTAAATCCAGGATATCCGTTCTGAGCACGTCATACATAAGGTCTTCCCGGCTACCCATTCTTCCTGATCGCTTCCCATAAGCCCTGTAAATACATCGCGCCCAATGCACGGTCGTACAGGCCGTAGCCAGGCATCGCATCCTCGCCCCAGATGGCACGGCCGTGATCCGGACGTATACAGCCGTCAAAGCCGGTGTCGTAAAGCGTCTTCATGATTTTATACATATCCATGGAGCCGTCGGAAGACAGATGCGCGGCCTCCTCGAAGTCCCGGTCGGAATTGTATTTTAAGTTCCTGACATGGGCAAAGGCTATTCTTCCCTTTGCTGCCTCGATGATGCCCGGAATATCATTATTCTGATTGGAGCCCAGGGATCCGGTGCAGAGCGTCAGACCGTTGTACGGCTTATCGACTGCCTTTAAGAATTTTTCAATGTGAGCCTTATCCGTAATGATTCTCGGAAGTCCAAATATCGGCCACGCCGGATCGTCCGGATGGATTCCCATGCGGATGTCGTATTTCTCGCAGACCGGCCCGATGGCTTCCAGGAAATAAACGAGATTGGAGAACAGCTTCTCCTCATCGACATCCCGGTACATCGCAAATAAATCTGCCAGCCTGCCCATACGCTCCGGTTCCCATCCCGGCATGACATAACCGGCTGACATGGCTTCGATGGATTCCCTCATATGCTCCGGGTCAATCTTGTCGATGATATCCTGATTGTAAGCGAGAACCGTGGAGCCGTCCGCCCTCTTTCTGGCCAGTTCGGAACGGGTCCAGTCAAACACAGGCATAAAGTTATAACACACCATATGGATGTCTTCCTCGCCCAGGCGTTCCAGCGTCGTGATGTAGTTGTCAATGCAGCGGTCTCTGTCCTTTGCCCCTGTCTTGATGTCGTCATGGACGTTGACCGATTCGATTCCAAGAATGGAAAGCCCCGCATCCTCGACGGTCTTCTTTAAGCTTCTGATTTCTTCCCTATCCCAGACCTCTCCCGGCTGTGTTCCGTAGAGTGTCGTGATGACGCCTCTCACGCCCGGAATCTGACGGATCTGTTCCAGAGTTACGGTGTCATAGCCTGGTCCATACCAGCGAAGTGACATATTCATATGATTTTCCTCCTGATGATAAATAAGATTGGTTTACAGCTTCCACTATACTAATATATTAGTACTAATATATTAGTTTGTACAGAGGATTTTTAACGGAATTCCACCTGTTTTTTTATGAAATATGTCTAAATAGCTTTCGCCAATTGCCCGCCGGATATGTATAGAAGCTTGTTTTTCAGGAATTTTATACGTTTTACTGCAAAAGCCGCTCAATGCGGGAGCCGGGCTGCTTATCTCTCACGGCACCATCACCAGAAATCCAAACAGCCCCTTAAAATGGCTGATAAAAAGCAGACTCTCCGGCAGTGTTACTTTATCATAGATCCACTGGATCAGTTCCGGGGCCTTTCGTAAAGAAATTATTATGCGCATTTTTCACAAAATTTCTAAAAAATGAATTTTCTTCTTACATCCGCATTGTCCGATCGGTTATAATGATTCACAGCGGAAAAATCTTACCATTTCCGTTTTATCCATGCGTGTTTAATCAGAATAGATGTAAATCCAGCAATAACTGCGTGTAATCTATAAGCGGGAATCTTCCGCTTTGATTGCGCGCAGTTTTTATTCATAAGGAGTGATTATCTATGACAGAGACAAAACGAGATGCAAACGCTTATCTTGCATCAGAACCCATCGGCAGGCTGCTGCTGAAATTTTCAGTTCCCTGCGTACTTTCCATGCTGGTCAGCGCCCTCTATAACATTGTGGACCAGATCTTTATCGGGCAGAGCGTCGGTTACCTCGGAAATGCGGCAACTAATGTCGTCTATCCGTTCACCGTGGCTGCTCTGGCCCTGGCCCTGCTGGTTGGGGATGGAAGCGCAGCCAAATTAAGCCTCTCCCTCGGAAGCGGCGACAAGGAAACCAGCCACAAATGCATCGGCAATGGAATTCTGGCCACTGTAATCATCGGCCTCCTGCTGACCGTGACCGGCTTTCTGTTTACGGATCAGATTCTCCGCCTGTTTGGAGTGACGGAGGCCAGCTATCCCTATGCCAGAGAATACATGGAGGTCATTCTGCTCGGAATCCCCTTCTATATTTTCGCCTCCGGCATGAATGCGGCGATCCGGGCTGACGGCTCCCCCGCTTATTCCATGTTCTCCACCGTAATCGGTGCCGTGCTGAACCTGATTCTGGACCCTGTCGCCATCTTCGTATTTCACATGGGGGTGCGGGGCGCAGCCATCGCCACCGTCATTGGTCAGGTGGTTTCCTGCTTCGTCACCATCCTCTATTTCCGGAAGCCGAAATCCTTTCGCTTCTCGAAGGCCAGTTTTCTTCCGGCTGGCCGGCTGCTGGGGCAGATCGGCCAGCTGGGCATCTCCAGCTTTATCACGCAGATTGCCATTGTCATCGTTATGAGTGTGTCCAACAACATGATCGGGCTCAAGGGGCCCCAGTCCATTTACGGGGCCGATATTCCCCTTTCCGTTGTAGGGATCGTTATGAAGGTCTTTGGCATCGTCATCGCATTTTCCGTGGGTATCGCGGTCGGCGGCCAGCCTATCGCCGGATATAATTACGGGGCCGGTAATTTTAAACGGGTCTTCGATACGTATCGCCATATCATCGCCGCCAATGCGGTGATCGGCATCATTGCCACACTGCTCTTCGAATTCTGTCCGCAGGTCATTGTCAGCCTGTTCGGCAGTGAAAGCGGTCTGTATAATGAATACGCAAATATGTGCTTCCGTATTTTCCTGGGAGGCATCCTGCTCTGCTGCGTACAGAAGGCCAGCAGTATTTTCCTGCAGTCGATCGGAAAACCGGTGAAGGCGACTGTCCTTTCCCTGTCCAGAGACGTCGTCTTCCTGGTTCCGGGCGTCATCCTGCTCTCGATGGCCTTCGGCGTCACGGGAATGCTGTGGGCGGCCCCCATTGCCGATGTGCTTTCTCTGATTCTTACAATTATTCTTGTCTCACACGAATATAAATGTTTAAAGCGAATGGAGGTCAGAACACATGAATAATCGAATCATCACCATCAGCCGGGAATTCGGCAGCGGCGGACGTACCATAGGAAAAATGGCGGCTGAAAAACTGGGAATCCCCTACTACGACAAGGATCTGGTCAAGAAAGTGGCCGTGGAGACGGGCTTTGATGAATCCTATATCGAGAAACAGGGCGAGGATGCTCCCTCGAAAAGCATCTTCGGATACGCCTTTGCCGCCAGAGGAATGAATGGAGCCATGAACGGGATGTCGGCCGACGATTTCCTTTGGGTAATCCAGAGAAATGTCATTCTGGACCTGGCGGAAAAAGGCCCCTGCGTCATCGTTGGAAGGTGTGCAGACTATATTTTAAAGGAACGGACGGACTGCCTCAATGTCTTCGTTCACGCCGCAGCCGAAACACGGGCCGAACGCATTGTCCGCCTTTACGGGGAAACGGAAAAAAGTCCTGCAAAACGTCTGGAGGAAAAGGATAAGAAGAGAGAAGTCTATTACAAATACTACACCGGGCAGGTATGGGGCATGGCAAAAAATTACGCCATCTCCCTGGACAGCGGAAAGCTGGGCCTGGACCGGTGTGTGGAGCTCATTACCGGGCTCACGAAGCTCCGCCAGGAGAACGCAAAAGGGTAATACACCGGAGCACTGCAACCGGCACAGAACAGAAGAAGCCGCTGTATCAGTATTTTTATCTGCTGATACAGCGGCTTCTTCTTCGGTTAAACTGACCTTCCAAGCACTTCTGCCTGGCTTAAATATTCGCTTTCCTTTATCTCCTCACGGCTTCCGCAGCCGAGAGCCAGGACACTTCCCGCATTTTCCCAGCGAAGATAGCGGCACATCACATCAAATGTGGCGCTTATTCCTTCCATGGCCCAGTCCTCTCTGTCGGCTCCTGCCGCGAGCAAATAGGCCATTTTGGCTTCCGCCCTCAGTTCGGAGTTCATGGCGTAGAAGCGGTCAATCACCTTCTTGATCTGCGAGGTAAAGCCAAAGTAATAGAGCGGAGTCACAAATACGATCGCATCTGCGTCGGAGAGCATCGGGTATGCGTCCGCCATATCGTCATTGTGGACGCAGATTCCGTTATTCTTCCTGCAGTAATTACAGCCCAGACAGGATTTAATATCCATATGGGCCGCGTCAATCTCCTGGACAACATGGCCAGCAGCCCGTGCTCCCTCCTCGAATTTCTTCGCCAGCAGCGATGTGGTGCCTTTTTCATGAGGACTTCCCTTAATGATAAGTACGTTCATGCAATTCCTCCCTCTTCGGTTTGATCACGGAAATTCACGCAATACTTATCTTCATCTTACCGCCGGACAGACGTTAAGTCAATAGATCTTCCATCAGCTTCATGTTCTTTATCCCCTTTTTCAGACAGGGCCTACTCACCCTACGCTTCCAAATACACCCTGAGATTCCGGATGTCCGGTTTTGCACGAAGCCGCCTCAAGGCTCTGGCTTCAATCTGGCGTATCCGCTCGCGCGTCACATGGTACTCCTTTCCCACTTCCTCCAGCGTCCAGATCCGCCCATCCACAAAACCAAAACGCAGCTTTAAAATCTCCTGCTCCCGCTTGCTTAAATGGCCCAGGGCTTTCTCCACCTGATCGTGAATAATGCCTGCCTCCACCTGCTCATACTGTTCCGGCGCAGACTTGTCCGACAGAAAATCGATGACCTGGCCATCTCCCTCCTCTCCCACGGGCGCATCCAAAGAGACGGTATCCCCATAAAGCTGAAGGATATTTTCCACCTTCTTCTCCGGGATTTCCAGCATAGCGGCAAGCTCACGCGGCTCCGGATTCCTGCCGTTTTCCGATAAGAACTGTCTGGAGGCCTTCGTTAAGCGCCCCATCAGTTCCTTCGTATGGACGGGAAGACGGATGGTGCGCGCCTGGTCGGCAATCGCTCTGGTAATGGACTGGCGAATCCACCACATGGCATAGGTGCTGAACTTATAGCCCCTGTGGCAGTCGAATTTCTCCACCGCCTTCACCAGGCCAATGTTCCCTTCCTGAATCAGGTCCAGGAAGGACATACCGCTGCCCTTCACATATCGTCTGGCAACGCTGACCACCAGACGGAGATTGGCGCGCACCATGCGGTCTCTCGCGTCGTCATCTCCCTGCTCTACCTTCAGGGCGAGTTCCGTCTCCTCCTCCGGGCTCAGAAGCCGCACGCCTCCTATTTCTTTCAAATAGATATGGACGGAGTCCTCATGGAGATATTCGTCCTCCTCGCTAAACGCAGGCAGCTCCGATCCTTCGTCTACGAAATCGAAAGATTCCGCCTCTTCCAGCCGGCAGTCCGCCAGAGCTTCTGCAAAGCAGTCGTCTGGCGACGCTGCCTGTTCTTCCGTGAGTATTTCCCTGAGTTCTGCTGTGTGTTCTACTGTGCATTCTTCCAGATGTTCTGTGTGTTTCTCCGCATTTACTGCTTCATGTTTTTCAGGACTATCCAATTTACGGCCGCCTCCTCTCTTCTCTGATACAGTCGTACCTGGTCTTTAAGCGGATTCCATTTCCCTTACTCTCCGGCCGATCAGCTCTTCCACCTGATCTTTTTCCACTCCGAGAGCCGCAGCAAATTCGCCGTATAAGAAATCTTCCGCCAGTTTGAGATATAAGTCGTCGCGCGCTGTATTCTTCCGTCCCTCTGCCAAACGTTTCTGCTTCTTTAAATACAGGGTCTTGATAATCTGCATCCAGCCCATACAGTCATTCTGCTTCATGATTTCCTTGTATTTTTCCTCACGCCGTTTTTCATCCAGGACCCAAACAGTTTCCACCTGCGGAATCCTGTCAATCAGTTCCAGCGCATCTTCCCTTGTAATCGCTCTGCGCAGGGAGCTTTTTTCGTTATCCACCGGCGTATAAATGGTATTTTTCTGTGCATAGAGCGGTTCCAGCGTGTAATAAAGCCGTCCCCGTTCCGCAATGCTGAGATCCAGAGGACCGATCGCTTTTATCACACAGATTCCATGATTTCCAAATACAACATGATCATTTACCGAAAACATAGTTTCCCTCCTGAAATTAAAATAGATGCTTTGGAATCTCATTGATTCCAAAGCATCAACGTTTGTTACTGCAGGTATCCGTCCGTACTGTAGGAGTTATACTGCTTCCTGATCTTCACCACCAGGGAGCCGTCCGCTTCCTTTGTCTTCTCTTCAATGACATATTTGACACTGCTCTTTTCCAGCTTTTTGCAAAAGATGGTAAAATCCTGCTCCGGATCAGCCTCCTTCGTCGTATCAAATCTCATGGTCTGCAGTAAACATGCGCTTACAATTCGTCTCATGTTAAAACCTCCCTTTCCTATAGGTTTATTTTAACATTTTGGAAAATAAATTGTCAGCGTTTTTTTACCGTCCGGGAAAAGTTTGTTAAAAACTATCCATTCACAATCGCCTGTATATTGTGCAGATTTACTATGGTTTTACAGTGTCTGGCCAGCTTCCCGGCCATGCATCCGCCGACCGTGTCCCCTGCCTCTGCAGCCTCGTTCACGCTCCGGGCCTTCCCAGCCATCCAACAGCTTATCCAGCAATTCCGCCAGTGTCTTCTTCTCCTCACCGCTCAAACAGGAAAAAAGTCCGGACGTCATATCTCCGCGTTCCTCTTCCAGTCTGGAGGCTGCCTCCGTTCCCGCTTCCGTCAGTTTTACCTCCATCTGCCGCCGGTCATTCTCACTCTGGCTCCTCTCAATGAATCCGTCCGCTTCCACTTTATTTAAAATCTCGCTCAGTGATCCGGACCGCACCTCCAGAATATCCTGAAGCTCCCGCTGGGTAATGGTTCCACGCTCTAAAAGCACAGATAAGATTCTGGCCTGCCCCACTTTCTGCCCCATATTATAATGAAGGAAATGGCCGCAGGCGCGCAGCTGGCCCTGAAGCTTTTCTTCTATTACAAAGCCGTGACGGCGCTCTCCCATTTCACAGTTCCTTCCATGGGCTTCCATGGATCTGCCTCTTCTGTGTTCCCCCAGTTCTCTCCTGCCGCCATGATTCAGCCGCCCCTCACCCTGGTGGTGGTTATGCTCACTCTCGTTTCGATTGCTTCGCTCGCTTCCGCCATTGTCTTCATTACGGAAGTACGCCCTCCCTTTTCCGCACTGCAGCGCTCCGGCCTCGCATTGATTTGGACAGCATGGGCATGTTGTTTTATTTTCATCCATATAGAAATCCTCCTGTTTTGTTTGTTTATTAGTTCGTTACATATCAATTTGTTAGGTATGTTTTGATTAGTTAGGTACCTTGTAATCTCATCTTACACCTCCGCCGTTCATTTGTCAAGGTACCTTGTAATTATTTTTTTAGAATACATTTATTTAAATAAATCTTCTTTGCCGCAAAAAAATACCGCCAATCACATACATGCAATTGACGATAAGTATCATCTGACTTTCATACAATCATCGAAATCCGCTGTCCTCAAGGCATCGCTGCCGCCTCTTCCACCATGACTGCTTCAGATTCTCCCAATAAATCCGATATCCTTGCTTTATAACACAAAATCAAATCAGGACTAACCGTTTATTCCTCCGAGTTTCAAGTTTTCATCCCCATTTTTCCTATAAATACTCCAAACCAATATCGTGTAGATTACAACTTTTTCCTGCGCTTATGAGCTGTAATAATCGTATAGCTGAACGCATTAACTGTTATGATACAGGCTTCATTCTCCGCATACCAGTTCTTTCCCTTTCTGGTTATACCAGTGTTTACGTTTTCAATCACCGCTCTGCACCACGCCACCACATCATCCGTATCCAATGTCAGATTCTTCTTAATCCGCACCACCCCCAAATCTGTGGTATGCAGTTTATCTATGTTCACAAGCAGTTCATTTCTATTATCACAATCCATCTTCCTAATCTCCCGGACTACATTTTCAAATATTTTCCGTTCTCATTTCTCCGTTCTCATTTCTCCTCTTTCATTCCTCCTCTTCCTCCAGAAGCGTATAATCCCGTTCAAACAATTCCTCACAGACCTCCAGCTTCAGCCGGTTCCACTCCAGCTTCTCCAACAGCTTTTCCCTCACAAACCGTTTGCTCCTCTGCCTGTAATGAGGCAAATGATTCTGTTCGATAATGTTCTGGAGCTCCGCCCGCCACAGAATGGCAAGCTGCAATTCCCGCTTCATTTTAGGATTCTGCTGCGCGGGACGCATTTCCTCAATCACGATCTCTCTGCCGTTCACAGACACGACCAGCACTCCCCAATAGGCCGGAATATGCTCTTCTACGTGTTTTGCGTGCGATCTGCCGATCACGACGTAATTCTCGTCACAGTATTTGTCGTAGTCACGGATCTGCCTCTTCAGACGCTCGTACGTATCCGCATCACTCTTAATCTCCAGCCCCGTGATTCTGCCCTCCGTCACCATCAAGACGTCAGCCCTCGATTTTCCGATATTTTTCTCCTCAAACATCCTTGCTTTCCCGAACCGCTCTTCCAGGTAGTCAAACAGGGGCTCCCTGATATCGCAGTCGTACAGCAGCGCATCCATTCTTTCCATATCCCATAACCTCGTCGTTTTGTCCTACAGAAATTATAGGTTCTGGCTCTTTCCCTGTCAAGAACAGTCGGCTTCTCCCCTCTTTTTCCTGAAAAATGCATAACGGTTCGCAGTCCACGAATCACCTCCTCCGGCAGAGCGGGCCGGGCGGCAGACGAAATCCATGGGCTGTGAACCGTTGCTGTGAACCGTTACAAAATAAAAGCGCAGGACTATCCCCTGATACCCCTGCGCGTATTATAACATACTTTTAAACTTTAGCTGCTGATTCGAATTCAACTGCCTTCCTCACGCCTTCACAGCCCATCTCATCTTCGTCGACCGCGCCCGTCCGTTCCTCAAGCACTCCTCCGCCGACGGCCGTATCACCTCATCCGCGATCTCACTGTAAACGCCTTCCTTCTTCAGGCGTTTAAAGGATTTCTTCACCAGCCTGTCCTCGCCGGAGTGGAAGGTCAGGATCGCCACACGGCCTCCCGGCGCCAGCACGCCCGGAAGCGCCTCTAAGAATGAGTAGAGCACTTCAAACTCGCTGTTCACATCGATCCGCAGCGCCTGAAATGTCCTCTGGCACGATTTTTTCACCGCTTCCTTCCGGTCCGCTTCCTGCACTGCCGAGAGAGCCTTCTCAATAACCTGGCGCAGGTGCGTCGTCGTATCGATCGGATTGCCCTTTTTAATCTCCAGGACAACGGCTCTGGCAATCTCCTCCGCGTATGGCTCGTCCGCATTTTCCAGAAGCATACCCCGCAGCTCTTCCTCGTCGATTGTGCGCAGGCGCTCCGCGGCCGTGATTCCCTTCTCCGGATTCAGCCGCAGATCCAGCGGGCCTTCGGTTTTATAAGAAAATCCGCGGTCGGGATTGTCGATCTGCATGGAAGATACGCCGAGATCCGCCAGCACAAAATCGAACGGTCCCACCTCGGCCCCCACGCGGCCGACATTCGCAAAATTCTCCTGAATTATCGTCAGTATTTCCGGGCCGAAGCCCTGGCTCTGTAAGCGTTCCCGTGTCTTCACAAGCTCGATGGGATCGATATCAAGGGCGTAGAGATGGCCCTCCGACTGCAGGCACTTTAACATTTCCCGGGTATGGCCGCCGTAGCCAAGCGTGGCGTCAAGCCCCTTCTGCCCCGGCTTGATCTGAAGGAAATCGAGGATTTCCTGTACACAGATCGAGATATGCATCCCAGCCGGCGTACTTCCCTTGCTCACCACCTTCGCCACGGTATCGGCGTATTTCTCCGGCTGAAGCTCCTTATATTTTTCCTTATAATTTCTCGGATGAGTCCCTTTATACCGGACCCTGCGTTTATGTGTCTGCTCCTGATTCTCCATTTGTTCCTTCCTCTCTCCTCATATTCTCTTATCAAAACCGCCGCTCCAGCGCCCTTATCCGGCCTGAATCCCCGTTTCTCCCGGATACAGAACCGTCCGGTCCTCCGCGCTGTTTAACGTTACAATCCACAGGGCGCCGTCGCTTTCATTCAGCCAGATCTCGCCATTTCCCACGGCTACTCCCCTATAGTTCCACCAGATGGAATCCTCATCCATAAACTGACTGAGGCGCTCCTTAAAGTCTTCCGTGAAAATCTCATCGTAATACGTTAAAAATGCCTCCGGGCTTTCTACTGTCACTTCCTGGTCCGGCAGAATCACTTTCCTCGGAAATGCGATCATCCGGGAGGCTTCCGCCTTCTCTCCCGCCTTTACATGGCCTACAAATTTCTTTAGAAAGGCCCTCGCGTCCGTTTCCCGAATCCCGGTTATCTCATACATCTTGTCCTCACCGGCTCCGCTCTCCGGACTGGCAGAATCCGTTTTTGCACCAGTTCCGGCTTCCGCCGTTTTATCGGCCCCTTCCCCCTTGACGGGGGCTGTCCGGTTTTTTATAAAATCCATGATCGTGCTGATATTCTCGTTGGCGTGTGCCTCATCGACAGCTTCGGACAGTTCGGTGTCAATCACAAATTTCGTTCCGTCGCCCATAAAGATTCGCGTAGTGGGAAATGGAACCGCCGCCTGCGGACCCGCCCCCGTTATATACGAAAGAATAGCGATTACATCTTCATTTCCATCACCGTCAATGTCACGAAAGGATACCATATCCACCGATTCAAAGGTCCATGGTGCACAGCCCTCATCCCATGCCTGAGGAAATTCATATAATATCTCATCATTTTTCGTCAAATAGAACGCGGCATCATCATGAACACGACCGGCAGGCGGCGCATAGGAAACGAAACGGACATCTCCCCAGTTCTTCCAGGTGACATCAAAGCTCTGTCCGGCAATAATCCGGCTGCCATCCAGCGTATGTTCTCCGCCCTCTTCCGCTTCTCCACCGGCACCGGCAGCAGCGGCCTCAGACGCAGAGACCGTCAACGGCTCCGTGGTCTGCGTTTCCTCTGCGGCCGACTGCTCCGCTGCAGTGATATCTGCCGTTTGGCCATGGGAGCAGGCCGACAGAACCGCTGCCGACACTGCGCCTGCCAAAATCACGTATTTTATCTTATTTTTTCGTTTCATCCTTATCAAAATTCCCTTCCAGTCCTGCATCCTGTCATTCGATCCCCCGCCAAAACGGGCTTTCTTTTATCCCATGTAGTATAACACAGCCAAACCATGTCAGCAATCCTGTTGTGAAATTTCCCCGGCCTCCGTACCGGAACGCGGCTGCTTCAGCAGCAAAGCTTTCTCAGCACAAAAACGGCGGAGGCCAGCACGCCTCCGCCATTTCACACGTTTCATTTTACGCAATATATAAAATCTCCGCATCGCCCAGCGTTCTCTTTATCTCCTCCCGCAGGAATTTCTCCGCATCCGCCCTCACCTCCGGCCGGTAGCAGTACTTTCCCCGGCCGCGTCCCGTCATGAGTTCCTTGTCGTAAAGCTCCGGCGCAGCCGGAAATGCCTCTCCGTTGATCGCCCGATGCACAAAGCTGTATGTCATCAGGATAACCTCCAGAAACATCTCCCGCTTCATTTTCGGCGAGAGGTGGTCTCTCAGCGTCTCAAGCAGCGTCCGGTACTCCTCTTTCCAGCCTTCCATGATGATGACCGGAGCGATCAGCAGGCCGCAGGGATAACCGGCGTCACACATCCGGTTTACCGCGTCGATCCGCTGCATCAGAGATGATGTCCCCAGCTCAATTCTGCTGATGATGGGCTGCGGATTCACACTCATGCGGAAAATTGATTTTCCCCGGTGATCCAGGTTCAGCAGCGGATCCACCATGTGAAATTTCGTCGGAAATGTAATATGGCCGCGTCCTCTTTCAGCAAACTGTGTGATCGTCCACTCCAGATTCCCCGTAATGGTATTTTCCAGCACAAGGTCGCTGTTGCTGCCGATCTCGAAGGTTTTCTCGGTATCGCTGCTGAAAGACACCTTGATCAGCCGGTCCATCATCTGCTCCCGGTTGACAAAAAGCCGCAGATACGAGCACTTATTGTAATTGCAGACCAGGTAGCAGTACAGGCACATGGCACTGCATCCGGAAGAGGTATAGGGAACCAGATAATCGGATACCTTATGGTTCTCCACATACTTATGCGTCTTCCTGATTCCAATGATCAGGTTCCGCTTCATCCGCCCGAATTCCTTATTGGACTTCTCCTGCATCTCGGGAATTCGGTTGTGGCTCTCTATGGGAATCCACGGCAGTTCTTTAAGCTGTTCCTTTAACTCCTTTCCCAACTGGTAATTCAAGATCTCCGGCTCATAATAAACTTCATTAAAATGCTGCATACCGTCTCCGTTTCCTCCGGCTCACTTCCCACCGGAACGTTTTCTAACAGTATGCAGCAATGGCAAAAAATTATTCTTTTTTTATGGCATCCGGCCTCTATCTGCTCTTATAAAGATCGGCCGTATAATTCTCCATCGGATTCCAGTTTTTGAATTCAAAGTCATCGGCGGACACATCGGCGCCCTTCGCCTTAGCGGCATCGATGGCTCTCAGCCACTCTTCCTGTGTCTTGTCGGAAAGTGTCTTTAACTCCGTCTTATAATCGATGTTCTGCGCCAGAATACCCTGGGCGATTTCCCCGAGTCCCGGAGTGATCGCGGAAACTTCTGCATAAACGTCAGCTGTGGCCGGATTTCCCACGATCGGATCTGGTGCCAGCGCCGCTTCCTCGTTGTTTAAATTGTAATACTGAAGCATAACGTCGTCGGTCATATGAGCCTTGTTGGCCGCGTCGATTACCGATACAAATCCACCATCTTCCACAAGGCCCGCCTGATAATCCTCAGAATAGAGCGCGGTTAAATACTTGGCCGCCACATCCGGATGCTTGCAGTTTGCGGAAATTCCCATCCATGGCTGCGCTCCGATATAAGGAAGCTTGCCCTTCATTCCATCGTCCGGTGCCGGAAGCGCCATAACACCAAAATCCAGATCCGGGTTATCCTTGCGCCATGTGGAGATACACCATGCGCCCTGAATGATAAACGCCGCCTGATTCTGTGCAAACAGTGCGCGGGCCTCCGGTGCCTTGATGGAAACGGTATCCGGATGGAAGCATCCCTCTTTCACCAGTGTATCATAGAAATCAAAGGCACTCTGCATCGCCTCGGAATTCAGCGTATTCTGCCCATCCACCAGAATCATCTGGGAAATGTCGCTGCACTTGCCGCCATCCAGGCTGGCCAGGGAGCGAAGCGCCAGCTCCAGACGGTTCGCCTGTGCGCCGCTGTCGATGATTCCAAAATACTTGCCATTTCCGGCGTCGCTTATCTTCCTGCACACGTCGATAAACTCGCTGCGGGTTTTCGGGAGCTGGCTCTCATCGATGCCCGCCTCTTTTAACACATTCTTATTGTAAAATACAAGGGTATTGATGATATTTGCTGATTCCGGAAGCACATACGTCTTGCCGTCAATGGTCGTGATTCCTTCATTCAGAGCGCCATCCGCAAACGTATTCAGGAAATCATCGGATACGTAATCATTCATTGGCATAAACCAGTTTTCCTTCAGGGCCGCGCTCAGCTTCATGCCGGAGGGAAGCGGGAATAAATCCGGTGCGTTCCCCGCCTTGATGGCGGAAATGACGGTCTCCTTGAACTGATCCGCAGTCAGAACCGTGTACTCGATCGTGACGTTGGGATTCTCCTCCATAAATTTCTTGTGGAAAGCCTCCCTGCGCTCCTTCGTACTGTCACTCCAGTCGATGATCTTTAGTGTCACCTTTTCATCTGTCGGCGTATCCACGGCTTCGGTCTCTTCCTTTGCCTCTGTCACGGCTGCCGTCGTATTCGCGTCATCCTTTGTCTGCACCTTGACTCCGCAGGCGCTTAAGGATCCGGCCATAAGCACAGCCAGCACCGCCGCAAGGGCTCTCTTCACTTTTCTCATAAATATATCCTCCTTTATTTGATTTTCTTAACTCTTTACAGCTCCGGCGATACCATCTACAAAATACTTCTGCAGTGCGATGAACACGCAGATAACCGGCACGATTGCAATGCTGGCGCCGGCGGCGATACCGGTCCAGTCAACGACATTTTCGCCTCGTAAGGCGTAGAGTCCCACAGCGAGTGTCCGCAGGGACGGATTGTTAAGCGTAATGATAAGGGGCAGCAAAAAGGAGTTCCATGTCCAGATAAACTGCATGATCACTACGGTTACCATGATCGGCTTGGCAAGCGGGAACATGACGCTGCCATACGTCTGAACGAAATTAGCGCCATCAATGGTGGCCGCCTCTTCCATCTCTCCCGGAATCGAAGCATAGAAGCTGGAAAACAGCATCAGGAAGATGACATGGCCGCCGCCCGACTCCGCCAGAATCAGACCCACCAGACTCTGTGACAGGCCGATGTTTTTTAACAGCTCATAGATCGGGATCACGGTAAATACCAGGGGGATCGTGATGCTGGCCATGAATATCTTCATGATTAAGCCCTTTCCCACAAAGGAGTAGCGGCCCATGACGTATCCGGCCAGGGAGGTGCTTAAGAGTACGATCACCACAACCGATACCGTTACGATGATAGAATTTTTAAAGTAGATGCCGAAATTCGCATTATTCCATGCGCGGATAAAATTGTCCAGGTTAAAGGACTGGGGAATCAGATTCAGCCCGCTAGCGAAAAATTCATTCTGCGTCTTGAAGGAAGCCGAAATCATCCAGAGAAACGGGTAGACCCACAGAAACGAAGCCACCGCCAGGACTGCGTAGAGGACCGTCTTCCCCACCTTGTTTAAAATCGATGTTTTTTCCATATGCCCCTCCTATATCGCGTTTTTCTTCTGAAACGCCGTCTTCACCACATTGCCCACCGTTCCGATCACCACGACAATGATTCCAAAGGTCATGGCTGCGGCACTGGCGTAACCCAGCCGAGGCATTCCGCTGCTGCTGGCATAGGCCGTCCGGTATACGAAGGTAGCCGCCACATCCGTGGAGTAAAACGGTCCGCCATTGGTCATGGTCTGAATCAGGTCGAATACCTTTAATGAGCTGATGATACAGAGTACGGTAATCACGCCGCCGATCGGAATGATCAGAGGAAATACCACATGGAGAAATGTCTGCCACTTGTTCGCACCGTCGATGGTCGCCGCCTCATATACGTCCTGGGATACGCTCTGCAGCGCCGCCAGCCAGTAGATCATAAAGGTACCGGAATCCTTCCAGACACCGATGAGCACTACCACGATCAGCGCCGTGTTGGCATTGCCCAGCCAGTTTAATCCCCTCACTCCAAAGAGAGACAGAAACTGGTTGATGGAGCCTGTTCCGCCGAAGATGAACATCATGATAATTCCCACGATGGAAGCCGTCGTAATAACTGGCAGGAAGAACACAGTTCTGAAAAATGTGGCGCCCTTCTTTAATATACTGTTAAAGATATAGGCCAGGGCCAGAGAAATCACCAGCTGCAGCGGAACGGCCATGAGCATGTACTTGAAGCTGTTAGCCACCGCATTAAAAAAGTATTTGTCCTGTAACAGCTCTTTAAAGTTGTCCAGTCCGACGAACAGGGCGCTTGATGTCATTCCCGACCAGTCCAGAGTCGAATAAAAAATACTGGAGAGTATCGGATACCCCTGAAACAATATGTAGAGTATCAGTGTGGGAATCATAAAGATCCAGCACCACATGTTTATGCGCCTTCTCTGCTTCTTTCTGCGGTCCACTGTTCTGGCCGGCGAAGCGGCTGAAAACTGTCCTTTCATGGAAAGCCCTCTCTTTCTTCCTGTTTAATTATTTTTTATAATCAATTAGGCATTGCTTTTGCTGGTTACAATATAACACTTTTCCGCATGACACGCAATATAAAATCAAAAAATAAAGTGTTTTTGTTTATTATATCACTTTTAAAGAAATTTTATTGTGCACTTTACACATATATTTTTATTCTTTCTTTTTGTTATAATAGTTATAAAATATAATCAATCAACCAGATACATTACAGGAGGATTTCCATGACGATCAACATTTTATATCCCTCACATTCCGGTTCGCCTGTCGCCTTTGCCGCACAGGAGCTGTCCCGGTGCCTGGCGGAAATAGTTGCGGATTCAATAATTATACTTAATAACCAGAATTGCGGGCCGGATGACGTCACGCTGCGGCTCGATTCGCTGGGAAACCCGAAAAACAGCGAGGACGCTTACTCCATCGACGTCGCCTCAGCCGGAGGAAGCATCTCGGGAAGCAATGACCGCAGCGTCCTTCTCGGCGTCTACAAATACTTATGGCTCCTTGGCTGCCGTTTTCCCGCTCCCGGTCAGAAGCATGAATACATACCTTCCTTATATAAGAAAGAACAGCTCGCCGCCTGCTGCCGGAAGAAAGCCGCGCTGCGCCACCGGGGCGTCTGTATCGAGGGAGCCAACTCACTGGAGAATATTCTGGACTTCATCGACTGGCTGCCAAAGATGGGATACAACAGCTTCTTTCTCCAGTTTCAGCTTCCCTATACCTTTATGGCCCGCTGGTATCACCACGAGATGAATCCCCTCTTAAAACCGGAGGAATTTACGAGAGCGGCTGCCGCATCCTTCACGGAAAAGATCGAGGAGGCGCTTCAAACGCGTGGTCTTCTGCTCCATCAGGCGGGCCACGGCTGGACCGGGGATGTGCTCGGCTTCCCCTGTGCAGACTGGAAAGCCATTACCGAACCACTGCCGCCGGAGACCAGCTCCCTCGCCGCCTGTGTTAATGGGAAGCGGGAATTATTTCACGGAGTGCCCATGAACACAAACCTCTGCTACTCCAACGAAACCGTAATCGAAAGGTTTTCTGACCGGGTTGCGGAATACTGTGTACAGCATCCAGCAGTTTCCTACCTCCATGTGTGGCTGGCGGATGAATTTAACAATATCTGTGAATGTGAGGCCTGCCGTGCCCAGCTGCCCGCAGACCAGTATATACGGCTGCTGAACCGGATCGACGAGAAGCTGACCAGTCTGCACCTCGACGCAAAAATTGTCTTTCTGCTCTATCAGGAGCTCCTGTGGCCGCCAGTAGAGGAAGCCTTCCGCAATCCGGACCGTTTTCTCCTGATGTTTGCCCCTATCAGCCGTACCTTCGAGCATTCCTATCAGCTGAGAGACAGCTACGGGCCCATTCCGGCCTATGAGCGGAACCGGATCACCCTTCCAGTGGGACTCGATGAGAACATGGTGTTCTTAAGATCGTGGCAGAACTATTTCCACGGGGAAAGCTTCGTATACGATTATCCGCTGGGCCGGGCACACTACGGTGATTTCGGCTATATCCACATCGCCGAAATCATCGGCCAGGACATCCGGAAGCTGAAACAGATGGGCATGGACGGTTATATCAGCTGCCAGGAGCTTCGGGAATGTCTCCCTAACGCATTTCCGGGCTACGTCATGGGCCGTATGCTCTTTGATGAGGCTGTGACGTTTGAAGAGCTGAAGGAAGAATACTTCAGCGCCGCCTACGGGCCGGGCTGGGAACGGGTTCTTTCCTATTTAACAAAACTGTCTTCCCTGTGCAGCTGCGACTACTTCAACGGAAAAGAAAACCGAAAGGATCCGAAAGAGGCGGCAGCCATGAGGGAATTGATCAAATACGTGGATTGTACTCCCGTGTCCGGGACAGACGGTGCAAAGGGCCGCACGGCCGCGCAAAATTTATTTTGGAAATATCTTGACTACCACCGAGAATATAGTTTACGATTAGGGAAAGCGCTGATGAAGCTGGCCGAGGGAAACGAATCGGAAGCACAGGAATGCTGGCGGCAGTTCCAGAATATGGTCTGCGAACGGGAAACGGAATTCCAGGATTGCCTCGATGTTTACCGTGTCACCGAGGTTTCCACCAAATACACCGGTTTCCGGCTGGAAGAACCGCTCGTCAGCACACTTTAGAGCTTGTTTGAAACTTGTTTTCCACATGCTCTGGTAAAATTATAACGATGGAAGAATGAGGTTGCTGCAGCCATGTATAAGGGAAAAAAGAAGAAAGCCTCCAACCGGAGCCGGATATTGGAGTGTATTTACCGGAACGCGCCCATTGCCCGAACCGATATCGCAGAAGAGACCGAGATCACGCCCGCAACGGTAACCATGAACGTTACCACGCTGATTTCGGAAGGATTTGTAAAGGAGCTGGGAGAAGTCTCCACAGACGAGGGCTCCTCGGGCCGCAAGCGGGTTCTGATCGATATTATACCCGGCCGGGCTTACAGCATCGGTTTGGAGTTTACCCAGAAGGCCCTGGTCATCTGCATCACCGACTTAAAAGGCCGCATCTGTTTCCAGCACGCGGAACCGTTTAACGAGGAGCTGGCCGGCAGAATCACCGACGCCATTATCGATGGTGTAAAGGGCCTGGTCGCAGAGTCCGGCATTTCCTGGGATGAAATCGTTGGAATCGGAGCCGCGGTTCCGGGCCATATGAACGGGAGTGCCTCCAGTCTCGTGACCAACCGGAAGACATGGCAGAATTTCGACCCGAAACGGATTGAGAAGGAGCTTCCGCTTCCCATCGTCTATGAAAACAACGCACGCTGTATGGCTCTTGGCGAATATCTCTTTTCCCCGCAGGAAAGCCCGGACAGCTTCGCCTTTTTCCATGTAGGCATGGGAATGTTCTGCGCCAACGTCGTGGACGGCGAGATGTTCCTCGGCGAGAACTACGTGGCCGGCGAGATCGGCCATACCATCGTCAGCGAGGGCGGCCGCCGCTGTGAGTGCGGCAAATACGGCTGTCTCCAGACGTACGCCAGCGAAAACCACCTGATCCGCAACGCAAGACTGCTGTACAAAAACACGCCGAACACCATATTGAGAAGCCTCGTCCCCGACGATTCCCTGATCACCATCGAGACGATCACCACCGCCTATTCCATGGGTGATCCTGTAATCGGAATGTATATCGCGGAGGCGTTAAAATACCTTGGCATCACCATTTCCAATATCGCCATCATCACCAACCCGGGCAAGATCTTTCTGCACGGTCAACTCTTTGACAACCAGGATATTCAGAACGAACTGATGGACTACATCGAACGCCAGCTGATCTTCGTGGACCGCACCTACGCAGGGAACGTGGAAATCCTGCCGTATGCGGCCGCGGATGGAGCCGTGGGCGCCAGCGCGCTGGCCATTCTGCGGTTCTTCATCCGACCAGCTATGGGGGAATAAATGTGGACCTTTCCCTTGCGTTTTATCTATAAGGAGGCGCCATGCTGATAAAATCTGAACCCTGTCCCTGGTGTGGACAGGAAATAGAGAGTCCTCATTTAACCCGCGGAACCTGCGAACACTGCGGCAAGCCGTACCGCCCGGTCATTTTGCTCTATAACCGGTACCGTACCCGGCGAAGCGAGGTTCCTCTGCTGCAGGCATATGCCTTTTATATCATCACGTTCCTAATGTTTTTGTACATTGCGGTCAGAAACAGTCTTCGCAGATCCGGTATTGATTTTATCAGCATCGTATTTGTCGTCCTTTACGGAACGTTTTTCCTGTTTCGACGGCCGAAGGTCTATCTGGCTAAGGTCTCACTTAAGGAGGCCGAATCCAAAAAAGAGTACGGAGTATCAGAAAATGAAGCGAACCTGGGAAATGGAGAAGCGGAGAGCTTTGGGGCAGTTCAGAAGGGGACTTATATATTTCTGGAAGGCCGGGGCACCCCCTCCTTCTATCACAGCAGAATGAAGATACAGCTTCTAAACCAGAAGGACTTTTCTCCCTCTGACTTCCTGGAAGTCACTATTCATATGAGGGAAGACGTCACCGAGGTCTTTATTGAGACCGATGAGAACACACCGGAGTGCATTAAAAATCCCGGCACCGAATTTCGGCTGTTTGCCGGGGATTACGAGACAAATGGAGTCACCATGCGGCCGTTGGACCAGAGGGCCGGTCTCTTTCAGGCAGAGTTTACTTTTACAAACGCAGATTTCACACCGGACAAACACGAGTATTACAGGGCCGTTATGATGCTTCCCGAGGGAGATGTACCATTTCACCTGATCCCAAACGCCTCAGACATTCTGGAAAACATGATATCCGGAAAAATGGTTTATGAGGTCATGCTCTTCAGCCCTTCCATGAAAGCAAGGGACCTTCCCATTCCGGCTTATTTTAACCTCTGCCGGAAGGATGGGACGTATCTTGGCGGAGGCACTGTAACGTATCACTTCGCAAACCGTCTTCTCTTCGAGGAGACAGGGACGGGAGTAAATACGGATTATGAATCTCGGAACCGGTGGTTGTAGAATGACAGAGATTGAAAACAGAAGGCAAAAGCCGGGAGTTTAAGATAACGTCTTAAACTCCCGGCTTTCTGTTTGATTTATGCGTTTTGCTTCTGCTCTCTCTGTTCTCACTGCAATATCACACCAGATGCTTATCCAGCGTAAATCCCCGCCCTCTCACCTCGCGCACGCCGTTGATAATGATAAATGCCTTCGGATCGATCTCCTGGACACAGTGGTTCAAGTGGCTCATTTCCCGGTTCGGGAGCACGCAGAGAACTGCCTTCTGGTCCAGCTTCTCGAATCCGGTCTGGATTGGCAGGAAGGTGGACCCCCGGTCCAAATCCTTCTGGATTATCTCATTGATCCGTTCATACTCCCGGCTGATGATCAGCACCTGCACATCACCTGCGCCGAATACCAGCACCTGGTTTAATACGATAGAGGTCAGCAGTACGGACATGATGCCGTAAAGAATCTCTTCCGTATTGGAAAATATCATCTGAGACAGCAAAATGAAAATGTCAAAGAAGTACATGGACACCGCCACCGGAATCCGGAACTTCTTGTTGAGAATCAGCGGAGGAATATCCATACCTCCGGTGGAACCGCCCAGACGCATGACGATCCCCAGGCCCAGTCCGGTCAGCATACCGCCGAACAGGGCCGCCAGTAGGCGGTCATTCGTCAGATGGCTGAATGCCTCGATCTTCAGAAACTGATTCAGAAACACGGGAAATACAAGTGTGCTGACAATGGTGGTCAGCGCAAACCGCTTTCCCAGAATGTAGAATCCCAGCAAAAACATGACCACATTGAGGGCTGCCACCGTCACTGATACGTCCAGATGTGCAAAATGCTGCACGCTTCTGGCGATTCCCGTGGCGCCTCCCACCAGGAAATGATTGGGCATGGAAAACGCCGAGAGCCCCAGCGCAAAAATCCCATTTCCCACCACAATTCCAAGTATCTTTCCTATTTTCTTACTCATTGTCAGCTCACATCCCCTTTGTAATTATAGTACGCTGTTTCGTCCACCTATCGTGATTGTGGAATTTTCAGTCCGGTCTCATACTTGACGTCGTCGATAATCACGCGCACATCAAATGTGCCGTTTAGTCCTTCCTTGTCCACATTTAAGGTCACTTCCCTGTCGTCCTTTGGCAGGAAGGTACCGGAACACATGGCCAGGAATTTCTGTGCGCTGGTTGAGATGAAGTAACGGTGGATTTCCGCCGGATCATCTTCTTTTTCCAGCTGGAGCATGACAAGCTGCCCCTTCTTAAACTTGGCCTTGAAAATGATGCGGTCGTCTTCTTCCGTGAGCACCGCCTCACAGGATTCCGGAAGCAGTTCTCCGGTGCTTTCTGCCGGAACCTCCGTATCAAATTCGCCCGTGACGCCCAGTTTTCCTACGACTCTTCCCTTTCCCAGATCGAGACTCTTTCCCTCCCGGTAAAGGCTCATCTTCTCGGCACGGTAATAATTGGATGGCAGATGCATTTCATACATTAGCTCTCCGTCCATGATCTCCACAGTAATGCTCTTTAATACGCATTCCGGATCCTCCAGATTCATATAAACCGGAAGTTCCTCGCATGTAACACCATGATTATACCCCATTCCGCCGGAATGTACCAGATAGTAACCATCACGGTAGTATTCTACATTGGAAATGTAGGAGGAGAAGAAATCATTTTTCCGTTCCTTTCCAAACTGCCATACCTGCTCGATCGTCATCTTCTCGGTATCGATGTGGTAGCGGACTCCCCGGGAAAAATTGTCCCGGTTGAGTCTGTAATGCTCCTTATTTTTGGATCTCCAGTGGCCATTATCAAACATCATGATATCGCCATCCGGAAGCATCATACAGGCGTGCTGCTCATACTGCCAGTCGAAATCTCCTTCGCCTGCCGGTGTAAAGAAATAGCGGCTCACCATGTCTTCCGGCCACCCTTCAGGATCTCCGATGATCCAGTTGAGCTCTCCCGTCTCGAAGTCAATATTGATAACCGCGTCCTGGTGTCTGCCGGACAGTGTCAGAGAGTTGGTTCGTTTGTCATACCACACCGCATTGTTGTGGAACCAGTCGTGTTCGGACCAGCTTCCTGATTTCGCTGCTTCCTGCGGAAGTACTTTTTTGTAATCCCAGGACTTGATGATTTCTCCGCTTCCGCGGTCTACCAGCACGCACATATCTTCCGCTGTGGCGGCATTTTTCTCCTGAGTCAGAATCAGGAGATTTCCATCCTCCATCTCGAACTGGTCGTGGTGATAGCCGCCGGGAATGCGGTACTCCGTGTATATTTTACCGACCAGGTCCATTTCGCAGACTCCCGCCGTGTAGTAAGGCATGTTCAGGAGCCGGTTGGAGCCTATGAGAATGCGGCCGTTTGCCGCGGGCTTCATATCGAAGATAAACGGCTCCACCAGATGCCAGCGGCAGTCGCCGCGGTAGTCGTAGCCGCCCGCCAGCGAATCCCCCGCCGGTGTCACAAACATGAGCTGCCCATTCATGTAGTCACTCGTCGTATTGATGTAATCCGCCTGATACGGCATATTTTCAATTTTTTCCGTTGTCACGGTCACGTCATAAGCAGTTCCGTCTTCCAGCATGATCACAACCGTATTGTCATACTCGGGATAAAGCCCCAGCACAGGGAGAATCTGTTCCTTTGCCTTTGGAAATGTGTGGGTGATATCGCCCGCAGCTTCCTTTCCCTTAACGGTCAGTGTTACCGCCTCTTCCTTCTCTGTATTGAATAAAAGCAGGGCTGTCAGCGGATTGACAAAATAAGGATTTACCACCACATACGGATGCTCTGCGGTATAATTTCCTCCCTCGAGTTCTTTTCTCATAGCCATTTCCTGCTCGTACTGACGCTCCACTAAGTGGCTGATTCGCTCATAGCCGATTGTTTTTCGTTCCATAGTAATTCCCCTCCTGTTATTTTGTTAAAATTATAACACTGTCTTTACGGTCAAAAAAATATCAGTTGCTATGATTTTTCTTTTTATTTGCCTGGTGCTGTGGTATAATAGGAACACTTAGTGAAGTTTTTCACGAACTAGTACAGCATTGCATAAATAACTGAGTAATAGTGCCTGATATCTGCGTCGGGTGTGCGTCTGCGAAGCGACGGCGTAGTGGGGCCTACGGCTAGCTTCGCAGGCGTGCTCCTGGCGTAGAGAGCAGGTGCTATGCATGGTATATTTACGCCGGGCGGCACTAGTAGTCCTTATGAAAGGTACCCCTTATGATGGAATCCAATATGAATTACATGAACGCCCTGCGCGGCCTTGGTACTCTGACCCATAAAAAAAAGCACGACTGTCTGTACAATCGTGCCCATATGGACAAATACGTATACTGCCTCGAAGAAGGACTCTGCGCCCTGCACAGCGTCTCTCCAGGCGGCAGGGAACGGATCTATCAGTATTTTCTCCCTGGTGATTTTGTCGGCTTCATACCGGCCTATGCGCGTACCTATCCCGACGATACCTTTTACGCATTTTCCATCACGGCCAAATCCGCCTGCACACTCTATCAGATCCCCTATTCTACCTTCCGGGAATTTGTAGAGGCGCATCCTGATTTCTACCGCTGGCTCTTTGAGACAGCGATCGCCCATTATGATAATGCGTTAAAGCACTGCTATGCGCTCCAGGATGGCGATAATTTCGTCAGCCTCTGCTGTGCCCTGACCGAACTGGCCATCTACGAGGACACGCATTACGTCATACATAAGGATTTTTCCTACAGCGAGCTGGCGGGCTACCTGGGAATCCATACGATCACGGTGACACGGCTCATGGGAAAGCTAAAGGACATGGGGATCGTAAGCAAACGAGGGCATCAGACGGTAATCCAGAACATGGAACAGCTGACGGCGATGGCACAGGCGCGGTGCTGAGACTGCCGGGATTAAGTCTGCTGAGGGTAGAGGCCGCTGGGGGCGAGGTTGCTGGGGGCGAGGCCGCTGGCACCAGGGGCCCGCTGCCAAAACAGCAGCGGGCCCTCCACCTTACAGATTCCTCAACAACAGATCTTCCTCATTACCGTCCTATCGCATTTTCCATCAGAGCGATCTGCCCAATTCGCGCGCCTCTTCCAGTGCGGGATTCCCCTTGATTTCCCCCTTCTCTCTCACTTTCCTTACCAGAACCATCCCCGCGTTCTCCAGTTTATTTCAATCCACATTCTGAGTCCAGAATACAAAACCCAGAATGACATAGTAGCTATGCTACCATTTTATCCGGTTGCCCGGATTGTTTTGACCTCATGTCAGTAGGGGATATCTGCCCGCCACTGCCGCTAAGTTTGTTTTTGTGATTCATCTCCCACCTATAGAGGCTGGGAGAATTCCCGTTAATTTTGTTAAAGAAGTCAAGGATCAGCTGATACTGTACTTTTATCGAGTCAAAAACGAAGGGCAAAGCAGCACCTGCGACCAAAAGCAGTACCATCTTCTTTATTTTAAACTTATTTCTCATCGGTGTATGTAAGGCTCAACGACTGCCTTCAGCTGCGCACTGATTCCGTAAAAATAGACCAGCGATGCAGTTACCAGAATCTCTGCATCTGTCAATTTCTCGTAAATCAGTTGCATATCGTCTTCCTGAAAGTATTGATTCCCTCCCCTCGTTTTTGCTTCCTGTCAATATTACGATCTTACTCACTGCACATACTCCAATTCTATTTTATAATTGTTGATTCGATTGTAGCACGCAGAGTATCATTCAGCAGCTCCTTTGAGAAATATCCGTCAACTGTTCACAGTCATTTCTGCCTGCGTTCTATTTTTTTCATCGTTCACATGCTTGATGGAAATTCCCGTAAATCCATACAGAATCGAGAATAGCGGCGTCAGCCACAACAGCGGAACGAATCCGATATACTGCGCCCACGTAACCCCCAGGGTTCCCGCCATGTAAATACCATAGCCATGCCATGGAATCATAGGTCCTGCCAGTGTGCCGCTGTCCTCCAGACACCGGGAAAGAATTCTCGGCGCAACACCGCGCTCTTTAAAGAGGGGCTGCATCAGACGTCCGGTCAGTACATGGGACATCGGGCTGGAACAGCTGACAATACTGGTTACATATCCGGTTAAAAGCGTTGCCAGCACCAGGGAACCGTCGCTGTTGATCCGCTTGATAAAGACGGAAAGAATATTGTTAAGAACACCCAGGCGGTCCAGCATTCCGCCCATTCCTACTGCAAAAGTGATAATAGCCACATACTGAAGCATGCTCGCCATACCGCCTCTGTTTAAGATGGATTTCAGCACAGCAATGTCTGTATCGCTGGTAAATCCGTCATAACAGACCTTAAGGATCGACCGCACATCAACACCCTGGACGAAGATTGCCACAAGCGCTCCCGCAATCGCACCGATTCCCAGCGCTTCAAACGCGCCTACCCGGAACATCAGGAGTGCAATAATCAAAATAGCCGGGATCAGAGTGGTCCATCCGATGTGGAACGCGCCCTGTAAGTAATCAATATAAATATTCAAATCCCCCGGATCATAGCCGCCGTTGGTCTGCTGTATCCCCACTACAGTAAAGAAAATAATGCTGATAATCATCGGAGGAAGCGTCGTCCACAGCATACTCTTGATGTGGTCTCCCAGCTTCGCCCCCGCAACGGCAGGAGCCAGATTGGTCGTGTCGGAAAACGGGCTTAACTTATCACCGAACATGGCGCCGCAGATTACCGCTCCAGCGACCATTCCCGGATTGATTCCCATAGCATTGCCGATCGCCATCATGGCCACACCGGCGCTGCCCGCGGAGCCGTATGACGTTCCAGTCACCAGGCTTAATACCGCCGTAAAAATGAGAGTAAATGTCAGTAAAAATGCCGGATTGATCGATTTCAAACCGTACACAATGATGGTAGGAATCGTTCCTGACGCCATCCAGGTGCCGATCAGAACGCCGATCGCCATCAAAATGGTCATCGTAGGCAGAACCACCTTCAGCGCGTCGAAGGCTCCTTCTTTTACATGCTCATAGTCAATCTTCAATACAATACAGAATACATAGATAATCAGCCAGCTGAAAAACAGCCCGATCATCGGTCCGCCAACCTTAAAACGAATACAGACCGCTACTGCCGCCACAATTAACAGCAGAAGCACCGCCGACTGAATCCCGTTAAGCGTCTTTTGCTCCTTCTCTTTTGTTCCCATACAGTGTTACCCTCCAATAGTTATTTTTTTAACACAGCTCGTATCCTATCATAGCTCAAACACTGTGTTAAAAAAATAACTCACGCTAGGATTTTGTTGAAAAAGATATATTTTTACTGATACTGGAAGAAAGTCTGATTTCAGGACAAATTCTGATCTCAGGATAAGTTCTGATCCCCAGCCAGAAGCCATGTTACGATTCCGCGCTGAGCCTTCTCCGTATAGTACAGGACCTCATATTCATTTCCTTTTTCACTGAGCCGTTTCTCCGCTTCAATTCCGAAGTTACCGCCCTCTTCCGTCAGCTTTTTTCTGCCCATTCCGTTGAAAAACTGTATCTCCCAGCACTTCTCCTCCATCAGCTTCTGCTCCACGGATTTTATAGTCAGACGCTTCATGGCCTCATCGTCCCTTAAATCGTTAATCTGTCCCACAAAATCACTTAGCGTTACCCGGTCCGAATAGTGAATCTGGTCTGCCAGCTCCTCTGTCATTACAAATTCTGTTTTCGTTTTCGATGACCTTTTCTTAGTTCCCTTTCCCTCGGCTGAAGCCGCCTTCTCCGGTAATGTATCTCCCGGCAGATCCTCTTTTTCCGGACTTCCGTTTTCCCACGCCGTAAGAGCCGCCTCCAGCGAGTAGTCCGGCAAATCCTCTTCCTCGCTGAAAAAGTACAGATCATCACTGTCGTCGTATCCGCTGTAATCGGGAACCGCTGCCGCTGTCCCGGCCGCTGCACCAGCCTCTAGACCAGTCGCTGCCCCAGCCTCTGAACCAGTCACTGCCCCAGCCTCTGTCTGAGTCTCCTTCTTCACACATGCAAGGAACCGCTCTCCGTATTTCGTATACTTAAATTCCCCTACCCCGGTCACCTTAAGCATCTCTTCCTTCGTCACCGGCTTCACCACGCACATGTGAGTCAGTGTCTTATCAGAGAATACGATATACGGCGGAACCTTTTCCTCCTTCGCAATCTCCGCGCGCAGAGTCCGCAGCTTCTCAAACAGCGCTTCCTCGCGCTCTGTAAACTGATCGCCGCCGAGGCCGGCCGCCAGCCCCTTCCGGCTCTTCTTTCCTTTTTCGCTCTTCACCTTTGCCGGATGTTCCTGCTCCTTTGCCATCTTCATGACAACCGGCTCTTCCTCTTCCAGTACCGCCTTCGACTTCTCCGTCAGCTTAACGATGGCGTATTCGTCATTGGTCACGCCCAGATACTCCTTGAGCTGAAGGTAATTCATCACCTGGCGGAGTTTATAGGTCGGCAATTTAGAGAGCTTTGCATAGTGGGGATTTTCGTCCATACGGTACTGACGGATCTTGGCCGTATTGGCGCCGTGGACCGTATCGATAATCACATTGGTCCCATACCGCTGCCTGCTGCTCCCCACGCATCCGATGAGTTCCACGGCAATCTCCGTCACGTCCACCGTCTCGAACTGACTCAGACAGTTGGAACAGTTTCCGCAGTAATTCTCTCCATACTCTCCGAAATACCGAAGGATATAATCTCTCAGGCACTCATTGGTAAAGCAGTAAAATGTCATCTTCCGCAGCCGTTCCCGGTCTCTCTCCTGGACGATGGCACGGGTCACGGCATCCAGTTCCTGATTATCCCGGTTATTATCGATAAACAGCTGGTTTGTAATCACATCCTGGCCGCCGTACAGCAGGATACACTCCGCCGGTTCCCCGTCTCTGCCTGCTCTACCTGCTTCCTGGTAATAGCTCTCCATATTCTTCGGCATGTTGTAATGGATGACAAACCGGACATTGGATTTATCAATTCCCATTCCGAACGCGTTGGTCGCAACAACGATAGCCGCCCTGTCGTAAATGAAGTCCTCCTGATTTTTCTGCCGCTCCGCATCGCTCAATCCCGCGTGATACCTGGTAACAGAGAATCCATCTGCCCTCAGCTTCTCGCAGACCTCCTCCACGTTTTTCCTGGTCAGGCAGTAGATCACTCCGCTCTGCCCCGGATGAAGCTCCAGAAAATTCTTCATCGTCTCATACTTGTCTTTCGGCGCCTGGACGCCGAAATAGAGATTAGGCCGGTCAAATCCCGTGGTCAGAACTGTCGGCTCCCGCAGCATCAGGATATCGCTGATATCATCCCTTACCTCCTTTGTGGCCGTAGCCGTAAAGGCACTGACCACTGGGCGTACCTCCATCCGTTCGATAAACTCCACAATCTTTAAGTAGCTGGGACGGAAATCCTGTCCCCATTGGGATACACAGTGGGCCTCATCGATCGCCACCATGGAAATCTTCGTATTTCGCGCAAAATCCAGGAATTCCTCCGTCACCAGCCGCTCCGGAGCGACGTAAATGATGGGATAACGCCCCTCCCTGGCATAGGCCAGCGCCCTGTAATACTGGGAAGCGGTCAGGGAACTGTTTAAATAGGCGGCGTGAACCCCCGCCTGGTTTAACGCCTCCACCTGATCCTTCATCAGTGAGATCAATGGAGAGATGACCAGTGTAATTCCATCCATCATAAGCGCCGGGATTTGAAAACATAGCGATTTACCTGCCCCGGTAGGCATAATCCCCAATGTGTCCCTGCCGCTTAAAATGCTGTCGATCAGCGTCTCCTGTCCGTCACGGAACTCGTCGTAACCAAAGTATTGTTTTAACACCTGATGTTTATTCATATGTCCCTCTTCTCGTGCTCCTCTTCCCTGCAGTTCTCAGCCATATCAGCCAATTTAACTGCTTTTATCCTCTTTTTGTTCTCTGCTTTTCTCTGCCGTTCCGCATACATTTCACAAATCCAGACTTTTACAGGCGCCTTCCACTGTTGTTTTGGGCTTGGGATGTTTTTTATCAGGCTTTTCGGATTCAGGCCCATTTCTTTCGCCATGCGAATTTCTTCTTCTCCCAGTCTGCATTTCTTTTTTGCTTCTGCCCATAATTCTGCTCTATATGCCATATTAATTTATACTTCCCCTTTTGTAAATTTTGTCTCTCTCATTCAGCACATGCCCCTGCATGACATGCGCCTACAAACCGCCCTCAATGTTTTTGTTTTTTGTCATAACACAATTTTGAAGCCAATGTCGCCTGTCACTATGGGATGTATGAAAGAAATTTCTGAATTGCCTGCTCTATAGAAATTAGAAACAGAATATCATAAAAACCTGAGATAATTTTACCACAAAGGATTGGAAAACGCAATTGAAACTATCGGCAAACTTGTCTTGATTTTTTGCTAATTTTCCCTCCAGAGCACCTTCTTTCTATAATTTGTCTGGTCAATATAATTGTACATTAAGAGGCGTCCGGTTTGAATCGTTATACAAAAAAAACAGCCGTACATCCACCAAACAGAAGTACAGCTGTCTAATCCATCTTTTCACATCTAAAAACCTGCGCACAAACTAAAGCAATATCCCTCCAACAGACTCTCCTTTAGAATCATTACCAGTATCTCTACCAGTTCAAAACAATCCCCTCATAAGCCCCCCGCTCCAGATCGAATACGATCACATTTCCGCAGCCCATGCGGTCCTCTATCTGATACAGGGTAACCGGCCCTTTCATTTCCGTATGGCCGATTATGACCAGATACTTCTTTTCATGATGACTGATCTTAAATCCCTCCGCAATAGCCTCCGGCTGTATCTCCTGATTCACATAGGATTTGACCGGGACTCTTTGTACGGAATCCTCACCGGCGCCGTCCTTGATGCACACCGTTACCATGGAATGAAAACCGTCTCCCGCCGATTTACAGCAGATACTCTGATTCCCGGCCAAATTATTATAGTGGAGAGACTGATGCGTCCTGTACAGCTCCGGCCTGCACTTTTCATCAAAGAAAAATGCCGCATTTGCATCTCCACCGTGAAACTCCGCCCGTTTTCCTTCTAACGCAACCGTTCCACGGTAGTCAAAATGAAAATACTGCTGGTAGCTATGAGCTCCGCTGGTATAACATTCATCTGCCAGAATATAGATATCCGGCGATATATGGATTACCTTTCGGTTTACCCATACCGGATTTTCCAGAGTCATATACCCGGTATGCCCGGCGCACACAAACTGACATCCGTCCTTTTCTTCCATCCGCTGCCTGCTCTGAGCAGACACCGTGCGCGAAACCCAGGAATTCTCCCATTCATCAAATTCCCGGTCATCCACAACAACCGTATTATGGGCCTTAGTCCCTTTTAATTCAAACCGCTCCGCCTTATTTACATACGTATAACGGCCCGGGTCCACCAGCACATCCGTTCCGTTTAAGATCAGATCCACATGCAGCGTGTCGGAATGGCCGTGGCTGGTTCCCAGCAGCCCTCCATCAAAATGCAGCATATCCGCATTTCTCTGCCAGGAAGACCGCATAACCGAATGGCCGGAATCATACAGCTGCTTTGACAGAAAACCCGGTTCTCCGGATGTCAGCTCCCGGTACCGGCCATACCCCTCCGCTCCAAACAGCCACAGATTATCAAACCCTGGATTTTCACTGCCTGCCCATTTTAAGACGCGGTCTTCGAACACATACGCTGCAAGCGCAAAGGCAGAAAATGTACTCATATCGTCGCTGTCTCCCATCGTAAGCTGGCAGCCATCCGGTTTCCGCAGCGCCAAACCAGCCATCGCCATATCATGAACACGTTCTGACAGCGTTTTCGGCAGCTTGTGACCGCAGAGCTTTGCGAAAAGCAGAACCTCCAGCACACATCTCATCACTTCAAAGTGGTACATCGGCGACTGTTCTAACTGGACACCGTCCGGCAGAATCTGCATGCGCAGAGCAAGATCAAGGACTTCTGCTGCCTGTTCCCTGCAGGCACGGCCAAATTCATCCGGCAATAGCGCGCCCAGCAGATAAAGGCCATGATTTTCCAATACGCCCCAGTTACCCGCATAACAATACGGGTTATGCTCATCCATGATGATTCTGCCGTGCTGCTTCAGACTCTCATAAAAAAGGTCCAGCAGCTCTCCTGTCAGCAGGGGACTATTCTGAATCAGGTACAGAGCTTTGATCCAGTTCGCGCTCCGGATGCCGACCTCCAGAATTCTCCAGGTAGTCTGCCTTTTTTCCTGTACATCACTCTGGCTCCGGATAAACTGCTGCATCAGGTCCAGCATACACGCCGCATACGTTTCATCCCCTGTCATTAAGTACGCTTGGCCCAGGCAAATGAGAAAACGATGCCGGTTGAACTGCCATGTAAATTCCGGATCATCTCCCGGCCGATACTCCCAGTCCACGCAGTCACCAAACTCCAATGGTTCATACGTCCGTTCCATGTCCCATTCCATATCGAAGAGGAAGCTGTGCCTCCTTACCGCGTCGGCGGTTCGAAGCACATGCTCCGCCTCCTCCTGATTCAGCTTCCTGGCAAGCTCTGCCGTTTCCATAGAAGCCGGGCAGTAATAAGTCCGGAAAAATTCTTCTTTTTTCATCCTGTACCCCCTTCTACCCCTTAACACCCGAGGTTGCGATTCCTTCCACAAAGTATTTTTGCAGCAGCAGGAACATGATCAGTACCGGAATCAGGGATATGACAGACCCCGCCATGATCAGTCCATATTCGCTGGAATACTGCCCGATAAAACGCTGAAGCCCAATCTGGATTGTTTTTTTCGACTCGCTCTTTAAATAAATCGTCGGTCCCAGGTAATCGTTCCAGGTTGCGACAAACGTAAAGATCGTGAGGGTAGCCAGCGCCGGTTTGGACAGCGGCAGCATGATTCTGCTGTAGATGTTGAACTCGCTCATGCCGTCGATCCGGGCCGCCTCGCACAGGGAATCCGGGATTCCCATATAAAACTGCCGCATCAAAAATACGCCAAATGCCGAAAATGCCTGTAATACGACCATGGCCAGCAGCGTATCGTTCAATCCCATCTTACGCATCATGAGAAACTGCGGCACCATATACACCTGCCACGGCATGGCGATCGTTGAGATATAGGCCAGAAACAGCTGCTTTTTTCCTGCAAAATCAAGCTTTGCAAACGCATACGCGGCAAAGGAACTGGTAAACAGCTGCAAAATGGTCACCGCGGCGGTCAATACTATCGTATTCCGGATAAATACAGCAAACGGAATCTTCGTCCATATTTTTACGTAATTGCTCCACCGCGGATTTTCCGGAACCAGGACAAATGGAGTCAGTTGAAATACTTCACGGTCTGATTTGATCGACGCGGATATCATCCATATAAACGGCAGTATCGTTACCAATACAACGAGCGCCAGAAATGCGTAGAGCAGCACTTTATTTACATTTCGTCTGAAAGAAATTGTTTTCATTGCACGACCTCCTGCTAGTCATTGGTGTACTTGGACTCATTTTTAAACTGGAACAGGGTCACAAGAAGGACAATCAGGAACAGAATGATCGCCGCGGCGCTTGCATAGCCCATATTCCATTTGGTAAATGCCTCCTGATAAATGAAGGACACAAGCACCATGGAGGAGGTAGACATATTTCCGCCGCCGGCAAGCAGTACCGCTGTATCGTAGATTTTGAAGCAGGCAATTGTCATGATGATAATAACAAAAAATGTAGTCGGACGCAGCTGGGGCCACGTAATATATCGAAACTTCTGCCAGCTGTTCGCTCCGTCCAGATTGCCGGCCTCGTACAGTTCCCCCGAGATTCCCTGCAGTCCCGCCAGATAGATTACCATGTAATATCCCATGGACTTCCACAGAGAAAACAGGATATAGGACATAATGATTAAATGTCCGGTAAACCACTGCGGCAAATCTCCCTTCGGCACCTGAAATGCGTAATATAAGAGCGCGTTGACCGGCCCCTTCGCCGGGTGAAAGATCATACGCCACACAGTCGTCACCGCAATTATAGAGCTGACATAGGGGATACAGGATACCACCCGGAATACGGACCTTCCTCTTATTTTCTGGTTCAGGAGTACTGCCAGGGTCAGGGCGACTATCAACGTCAGGGGCACCGTGCCGATGCAGTATAAAAAGGTATTGAACAGGGAATTCACAAAAAATGTATCCCGGAAAAGGCTGATAAAATTATCCAGCCCGATGAATTCAGCAGGATTGCTCCCATCCCATTTGCAAAAAGACATCCCAACAGCAACCACGATGGGGATCATCGTGAATACCGCAAATCCCACAAAATTTGGTGCAATGAACAGATAGGCGGTTAAATTACGCCTTCTGTTTCGTTTCTTAACTGATGCGGACATCTCCACTGCTTTCTGTCTTGCCATAGCAAACCTCCATTACTCGATTTTAGAAGTTTCTTCATTCATCATTTTGATGCCTTCCTCCACCGTGCACTCACGCTGCATAATCATCTCATGATAAGTACCAAGGATCGGGTTGATTGCGGATAAATCTTTTCCATAAGGAGCTTCCAGATACACGGTTACCGTGCCGAGCGCTTCACGGCTCTGTTCATCCTGGGGGAAACCGTCAATGGAAGCGATCGCCGCCGTTATCTCATCGTTCGAGATAGCCGGGAAATTCCCGCTGGCTGCCAGGATGAGCGCGCCCTCTTCACTGCTTACCCATTTTATAAAATCCCAGGCCGCGTCCTTTTTCTGCGATTCGGACACCACAGAGAGACCGGTAACTGCACCCAACGTAGTCCCCGCATCGATGCCTTCCGCGTGAGGATACTTAGCGATTCCCCAGTTTCCGCATAAAGAGGCGTCAAACTCACCGGATTTTAAGTTATTAATCATCGTGGTCACAAACCAGCTTCCCATATTCATCATCGCTATATTACCGCCGGTAAATGCAGCGGAATAATGAAGGCCTTCCGTCTTAATATCCGGATATTTCATACAGATTCCATCGTCTTCCTGTGCCAGAACCATGTTATAATAGGGAATCATGAAATCGTAATTTTTGTCCAGTACGCTGTGCTTCCCATCCAGAATTCCAAATAACTGCACCGCGGAATTCCATGTGTGGTAATGGGAACCGTATACCTCGGATCCAAACGAATCATCTGCGATCGCACGGGCTAACGCATCGTACTCTTCAAAGGTCATATCATTAGACGGATAGTCCAGGCCCTTTGCATCAAAAACGTCTTTATTATAGAAGATAACCCATATATCGCTTCGGAATGGAAGCATATACAGACTGTCATTTACCAGGATCTGATCGGTGACGCCATTGAATTTTGCCAGCTCGACGCCATCCTTTTCTATGTAACTGTCCAGGGAGTCCAACACATTTTTTTCCACAAGCGTCGCATAACTGGGCGTATCCTTGATGGTAACAATGTCAAAATCAGTGCCGCTTCCCGAGAGTTCTGTTGCCAGCACATTCGAATAGTCAGTAGATCCAAAATCGACAAGTTCTATTTCCACGTCGGGATTCTTTTCCATATAAGCGTCAGCCAGGTCGTTCCAGTAGGTAATCAGGCTGATATCCCACACCGCCCACTTTAAATGGGTGGCTGTTCCGCTGTTTTCTGTGTTTTGTACCGTTCCATCCGTCTGTTTTTCCGCAGAAGCCGCAGTCTGCTGTTCCGGAGATTCTTTCGTTCCACTGCCCCCGCAACCGGTCAGTACCGAAGAAAGGATCATGACCAGTCCTAATGCCGCACTTAAAATTTTCTTTTTCATATTTTCCTCCTTGTGGTTTACCATATTTGTAAGGCTTGCTGCCTTAGCTTCAACAATGCTTCCAGATAAAAATAATCAGCGTAGATCAAAGTATGGGGGCCGTCTTCCCGTTCCCGGTACGATACCGCGCACTGCAGTACCAGCTCATCCCTGCCGCAGTCCAGGCAGCAACGTTTCTCATACACTCTGCGGAGCAGTCTCCAGGCTGTGTCCGCGTACTGCTGCTGTCTGGCAGGCTCGCCGTCCATCAACGAGGCAAGCTCTAAAAAGCCGCTGGCCGCGATACAGGCCGCGCTGTTATCCTCGTACTGCTCCTCTGCCGGCTGGCAGAAATCAATCGGGGCTGCATCTCCCGTCCGCAGATTTCTCTGAAAGTAATCGGCTGTCTTACACGCCAGCTCCAGGTATGAATCCTGTTTCGTGTGGCGGTACGCATTGGTAAATCCGTACAGCGCCCAGGCCTGTCCCCTCGACCACGCAGAACCGTGCCCGTATCCCTGGCCGCCCAGGGACCCTTCCGCCTCCCCGGTCTCCGGATTGAATTTTACAATATGTTTTACCGATCCGTCTTCTCTCACAAAATAGTTTGCGATCGTATCCGTATGGGAGACTGCAATCGCTCGGAATCGGGGATCCCCCGTCTCTTCATACGCCCAGTGAAGCAGGGACATATTCATCAGGCTGTCTATAATGACGCTTCCGTAATCCCTTCCGCCGGGACCGTTCCACGCCCTGATGTATTTTCCATTCACATTATAACGGCCGGCCAGAATCGTGGCCGCGTGAAGCCCTCTGATCCTCGCTTCCTTCCATCCGGTCAGTTTGTAGTCGGCGACCGCGGTCAGCAGCCACATGAAACCGGCGTCATGGTGTATTCCCTCAAACAGCTCCAGGCACTGATCCAGCTTTTTTTCCTGTACCCTTGCCATTTCCAGATAGCTTTGATCCCTGGTTTTCACATACATCTGCCATAAAATACCGCCGAAGAATCCGTTTGTCCACCAGTTGATCCCGAGATCCGGATTCTCATCCATGTAATCCAGGTTATTATAAAAACCGTCATCCTTTACGGTATAGGGAATCCCGTTTTTATTTCTTTCACACATATAGGCTGTTTTTACAGTCACATTCTGTAACATTTGTGCTGCCTCTTCCTGCAGGTATTGCGTCTTCTCTGTCATAATTACCACCTTTATTGACTTTTTATGGTTTTCATATTACATTATATACAGGTTGATTTTAATAGCGTATTGCGCTCAAAAACTAACATTTTCTGCAAACAGGGAAAGTAAAGGACAAGAAATGTACCAGATTATCAAAGGCGGCTGCAACACCCGCCATCCCAGTTCATTTTTCATGTCACATCCGGATGGCCTCAACAATTATCTGCTGCTGATCGTGAAAACACCTGCCGTATTTCAGATCGCCGGACAGGATTACACCCTTTCGCCCAACCAGGCGATTATCCTCGCTCCGCATACGCCGTGTTCCTACAGCAATCCCTATGGGGAATATATGGATGACTGGCTCCACATCGCCGCCGAAGAAGACATTTTTCCGCTGCGGGGAATCTTAGCGACAAACACATTTTTCCGAGTCGATGATGCCGAGTTATTTTCCGTCTACATCCGGCAGCTCTTATGGGAAAACGCCTACACGACCTCTCAGTACCGCACGGAGAATATCGACTGTCTGGTCAACGTGCTGCTGAATCACCTTCTCATCGCCTATCAGCAGAAAGATTTAGCCGCGTATTATAATCCGTACTTTCCAAAGCTGCAGGAAATACGAATTTCCATGAAAAGCACGCTCATGGATCCACTGTCCATCGACGATGTTTCAAAGCGGCTGGGAATCAGCAAGTCCCATTTCCAGCATCTCTATACGGAGTTATTCGGGATTTCTTTTCAAAAGGATTACATTCAGATGAGAATCGATTATGCGAAAGATTTGATTGAGACTACAGACCTGCCAATGGAACAGATTGCCGAGTTGTGCGGCTACTCCACCGAGGTCCATTTTTACCGGCAGTTTAAGGCGTATACCGATCTGACGCCGGCTGTGTACCGCAGAAAATTCCGAAATCAGTTGTTCTAGAGCATGCAGATGGCAGGAATGCATTTTCAAACACGCCCTGACACGTCAGGTTGAAAAAAAGCCAGGTATTTGATGTCCCTGGCTTTTTCTCTGTATGATTCACTTTCATGCTTATGATTCAAAAAACAACTTCATATCATCTTCCACCGTACCAATTCCTGCAATTCCGAACTGCTGAACCAGAACCTTCGCCACATTCGGCGATAAGAAGGCTGGCAGCGTCGGTCCCAGGTGGATATTCTTCACGCCGAGGGAAAGCAGGGCCAGCAGAACGATAACCGCCTTCTGCTCATACCATGCGATGTTGTAGATGATTGGCAGGTCGTTGATATCCTCCAGGCCGAATACTTCCTTTAACTTCAGAGCGATCACGGCCAGGGAGTAGCTGTCGTTGCACTGTCCGGCATCCAAAACACGGGGAATTCCTCCGATGTCGCCGAGATTCAGCTTGTTATACTTATACTTCGCACATCCGGCGGTTAAAATGACCGCGTCCTTTGGAAGCGCTTTGGCAAAATCCGTATAATAATTTCTCGATGGCGCCCGGCCGTCGCAGCCTGCCATCACAACGAATTTTTTAATGGCTCCGCTTTTCACTGCTTCTACAATCGGCTCTGCTAGAGCAAGAACCTGATTATGGGCGAATCCGCCGACAATACTGCCTGTTTCCAGTTCCACCGGCGGCGGACATTGTTTTGCCTGATTGATAATCTGCGAGAAATCTTTCTTTCCATCCTCGCCCGCTTCTATATGCCTGCATCCCGGATATCCAACCGCTCCGGTCGTGTAGAGCCGTTCCTTATAGCTGTCTCTCGGCGGAACCAGGCAGTTGGTTGTCAGCAGAATCGGCCCGCCGAACGCCTCAAACTCTTCCTTCTGTTTCCACCATGCATTTCCGTAATTTCCCACAAAATGAGAGTATTTCTTAAAGGCCGGATAATAGTGCGCCGGAAGCATCTCTGAATGAGTGTACACATCGATGCCGGTTCCGTCCGTCTGCTCCAGAAGCTGTTCCAGATCGTATAAATCATGGCCGGATACGAGAATTCCCGGATTCTTTCTGACCCCGATGCTGACCTCCGTAATCTCCGGATGGCCATATGAGGAGGTATTTGCCTCATCGAGAAGCGCCATGGCTGTCACTCCGTACTCTCCGGTCTCAAGGGCGAGCGCTGTCAGTTCCTCCGCGGTCAGCGCCGGATTCAGAGTCGCCGCCAGCGCCTTCTCTAAAAATGCCGCCGTGTCTCTTTTGCCGTCTGCCGTGTTCCTGTTTTCCGACTTTGCCTCCAGAGCCGCGGCATGCTTTAAGTAGGCTGCCATTCCCTTAAGACCATAGGTAATCAGTTCCCGGAGACTGCGGATATCCTCATCTTCCGTGGATAACACACCGACGCTTTTCGCCTTCTCTTCCATATGCTCCGCGTCATCCCAGAGAGCCGCTGGAGACATGGGTTCCGTTCCTGACAGGCTTTTTGCGAGCTCTCTTTTCATTTCCAGCGTTTCCTTTATCTTCCGGATTATCGCCTCATCGTCAAAATTGGCATTGGTAATCGTGATAAAGAGGTTTTCCACCACCTGGCTGTTTACCCCATCCGGAACGTTCTGATTCTCCTCCCGCATGCGTACCGCCACTTCTGAAAGTCCTTTTGTCACCCACACCAGCATATCCTGTAAAGCGGCCGTACGGGGCCCCTTTCCGCAGACACCTGATTTTGTACATCCGGCGCATCCCGCCGTCTCCTGGCACTGATAGCAAAACATCTTGTTCTCCATATTGTACTTCCTCCATTCTATATTTCCTGCTTTTTAAGATCTACAATCAGTTTCTCTTGAATTCGTAATCAGCTTATCATAAAAAGCGGCCGCAGTATGTTGCAATTGCAACGGACTGCGGCCTTTTTTTATTTTTTTATTTATGAAATTGAAATGAAACTTCACAGCTTTTGCAGCCTTTTCTCCGTCACCATAAGCCCCTTTTCGTAGCGGTCGATCTTGTCGTTCAACCGGTCTAACGAGACCTGCATGGCGTTCATCCGCTCAACCAGCTGTTCTCTCTGTTCAATCAGAAGATTCTTCCTGGCATCAATCGTTAAGTCTCCCTGATGAAACAGGGCTACATACTCGATCAGTGCCTCAATCTGAACTCCTGCCTTCCTCATGCAGATCATTAGCTCAATCCATCCGCAAGAAACGTCGTCATAATCACGAATTCCGCTTTTCGTCCGCGGAACGGGCGGAATCAGACCAATCCGCTCGTAATAGCGCAGTGTATCCGCAGTGATATCATATTTTTTGCTCACCTCTGCTATGGTCATTTTATCTCTCCTTCTGTTTCACTCATCCAGTGTATACAAGACATAGTTCCTCGTTCCGACTCCGATTGCTTCCGCGTGCTCCACGGTATGGATTCCGTGGCGTGACTCGATTCGCTCAATGAGTGCCGATCCGTCGGGAGCATCATAGACCTGGTCCACGCAGGCCTGGTCTAAGGCCACCGGGTCTAAGGAAGCAAAGATTCCGATATCGTTCATTTCCGGCGGAGCCGGGTGAGAATCACAGTCGCAGTCCACCGAGAGATGGTTCATCACATTGATATAGAGGATGGAACCGTTCCTGTAATCGGCCACCGCCTTGGCCGCTTCCGCCATGGACTCCAGGAAATCATCCTGAGGTGTGTCGATTCCAAACCCGGTCGTTTCCTTTCCCGCACTGTGAATCAGACTCTTTCCCATAGCTGATGCAATACCAATGGACATATTTTTAAGCACACCGCCGAAGCCGCCCATGGCATGCCCCTTAAAATGAGCCAGATTTACGATAAAATTATAGTTTGCCAGATGCGAGCCCACCATGTCCTCTTTTAAATGAACACCGCCCGCCACTGGAATAGCAATGGAACCATCTGCATCCATAATATCATATGGAGCGATGGTTGAAAAGCCATGCTCCTCCATTACCTTGCAATGAGATTTGGTATCGGCCCTTCTTCCGCCGTATGCCGTGTTGCATTCCACAATCGTGCCGTTTACCTCTTTTACCAGTGGCTCTATCAGCTTGAATGAAAGGAAATGATGGCCTCCCGGCTCTCCGCTGGAAATCTTCACAGCCGTTTTTCCCGCTGCCTTCATGCCTAATGCCCGGTAAGTACGCATCAGGCCTTCCGGGCTGATATTCTTTGTCATGTATACGGTACCCGTCTCTTTATTGGTGCTGTGTACCTGATTCATTACTATTTTCATCTGCTGTACCTCTCACACTTTCTTTATCCATTCCAAAATCCTTTTTTCCGGAGTTACAAGCCGCGCGCCGTCGAAACGGACATTTAAAATCTCCCCAATCTCAGAATCCGGGCAGGCACCTTTTATGTCCTTTGCGGTATGGCCAATCCAGCCGCCGTTTGTGGCAAATGGCAGAATCGTCTTTCCGGCCAGCTTATACTGTGCCAAAAATGTCTTTACCGCCGGGGCATACGTATACCACCATACCGGCGTTCCCAAAAATACGGTGTCATACTCCTCAGGATTCACTTCCAGCGGCAGGATCTCCGGCATAAATCCCCGTTTCACTTCGTCCTGCCCCTGATCCACCACCACATCGTAGTTCTCTGAATAGGGCACCACGGTCCTCAGCTCCGCCGCCCTAAATCCCGTCTCGCGCTGTACCATTTCCGCAATTTTTTTCGTATTTCCACTGTAGGAATAATAGATAATGACTGCTTTCATCGTGTTCTCCTTCCTTTTTGTATTACCACTGTACTACCTGGAGTTAACTCTAAGTCAAGAGGTTTTTGAAGATTTTGAAGATTTTTTGCAGCTTTTTGTAAATCAAATGAGCAGTTACCTCAAATCCCCCCAAAAAGATTAAAAAGGCAGCCAGAATTAATCTGACTGCCTCCTCACTTCACAATAACAAAACACCTTACCGCACATACATTATTTCAATCCACATTCTGAGTTCAGTATACAAAACCCAGAATGACATAATAGCTATACTGCCATTTTATCCGGTTGTTCGGATTGTTTTGACCTCGTGTCAGTGGGGAATATCTGCCCGCCACTGCCGCTAAGTTTGTTTTTGCGATTCATCTCCCACCTATAGAGGTCGGGAGAATTCTCGTTGATTTTGTTAAATTGCTGCAAACAGTACTCTTATTTCAAATACTTTCTCAGCACCTCTCTGACCGCCCCCTTACCCGCGATCTCTTCCCGCACCATCTCCGTAATATCGTCTCCGATTCCCGCCTCATACAGGTCGATACCGAAAATATTCGCGTTTCCCAGAATCGGCCGGAGCTGATCCTTTAAGCTGTCCGGATCGCCCCATGCGATTCCGGCCATCTGCCCCTGCAGCTTAAGGATCATGGGATCCGGGGAAAGCGCAAACGGTTTGCCGTCGTCATCGACAGCAAGCAGATACCGAAGCCAGCCGGCAATGGCCAGCTGAATCCCTTTCAGCTTTTTCGCATCACCGTATTTGTGAACGCAGGCCTTGATATTTTCCCCAAAGCGGATTCCAACCATCTGCGAAGTATCCACTGCGATACGCTGCGGTGTATCCCCAAGATACGGATTGGAAAAACGCACATTGATGCACTCGTCAATAAACGCTTTCGGTGAAATAATACCGGGATCCTCCACAAACTCCATTCCTTCCTGCAGCCCCACCTTTTCCGCCAGCTTAACCAGCTCCGGATCACTCATCTGATCAGAAAAGAGTTTGAAGCCCAGCATACACCCGTAAGGCGCCAGAGCGGTATGGATGGGGTTTAAACAGACCGTAACCTTCATCCGCTCCGCCTTGTTCACGGTTTCACGGCTTGTCATATAGACCCCGGCCTTCTCGAGAGCCGGACGTCCATTGGGGAAATGGTCCTCCACCACCAGATACTGCGGTTCTTCGGCATTTACAAAAGGCGCTATGTACGTCTGCTTATCGGTGATCACAATATCCATGTCCTCCACTCCGGCGTCCTGAAGCATCGCTTTCACCGCCTCACTCGGCCTCGGCGTGATCTTATCTATCATGGACCATGGAAATGCAATCTTCTCCTCGTCACTGATATAGCTTAAAAATTCCTCATCGACAAAGCCCTTCTTGTTCCATTCCTGTCCGATTTCCAGCACTGCGCTGCGAAGCTTCTCCCCATTATGGGAGCAGTTATCCATGGAGACAAGCGCCAGCGGCTTCGCCCCCGCCCGATACCGCTCAAGGAGCATGGCGGCTATGATCGCAACAGCCCCTGCTGCCCGGTCCGGACCATAGTCAATATCGTCCAGAATAAAGCGGTAATACTGTCCGTCCGCACCACGCAGCGCATATCCCTTTTCCGTGATCGTAAAGGAAACCATCTGCAGACTCGGATTGGCAAAGATCTCTCTTAAGCGCTGTCTGTCTTCCGTCCCGTCAGGCAGCCCCTTCCGTGCTTCCGTGAAACAGCCGAATACCCTTTTTTCTGTCGTTCCGTCGTTATTTAAGATCACCGACAGGGAAAGATTGTCGTAGGGCTTATAGATCCGGTCGATGGTTTCATAGTCAAATGTCTCCACACAGACAATCCCGCGGTCCATCAATCCGTCTGTGATCAGACGATCCGCAATGCTGCCAATAAAAATACGAAAAATATTCCCAATACCAAAATGAACCCAGACTGGCGCTTCTTTTGTCCGCTGTGCCAGTTCTTCCAAATCATAGGATGGCAGTTCGATTCCTGCCTGACTCCATAGTTGTTTGTCCTTTATTCCTTCTAAAGTAAGTTTCATCAGCATCTCCTCTGGTCTGCATATCCTGTCAGTATTCATTAATCATATGCATAGACCGGTCCATATTTTTCATAACGGCACTGTCAAAATTCTTTTTGATCAACTCAGCTTTTTTCAAGGCGTACTCCGGCTTATCCCACAGATTGCAGAACTCCTCCGGATCCGTTTCATGGTCGTAAAGTTCTCCATACTCCATTCCATGGTAATTTACAATCTTATATCTGCCGTCATAATACATGGTCGCATAAATATTATCATGCGATCCCAGGAGACAGTGATAGAATTCTGAATAAACCGAATCTTTATGATGATGGGGTTCCGCCTGTCCGGTCAGAATAGGAAGAAGACTCTTCCCCTGCATATAATAAGGAACCTCCTGTCCGGTAAGCTCCATCAGGGTCGGAGCCAGATCCACAAGTTCAACCAGCGCATCACTTTTTAAGCCGCTTTTAAACAGGGACGGACACGACATAATAAGCGGAATATGAACCAGCGCCTCATAGAAATAGGCGCCTTTCCAATAAAGGCCATGGTCCCCATTCATCTCGCCGTGATCACTCATAAAAATCACGAGCGTCTGCTCCCTTTGCCCCGTCTCCTCCAGGTAATTCATCAGACGGCCAAACTGATCGTCAATCAGCTCTATCTCCGCATAATAATCACGAAAACGTTCTCTCCTGTCATCCTCCGTCAGCGTCGGGTACGGTTCCGCCTGCCCATCCTGGCCGCCCTGCATATAATCCTTCTGCTGGTGCGGAGGTTTGCTGTCCAGCTCCCCATCCTTCCATAAAGGCAGCGGCATATCCTCAATGTTTAATCTGTCCTTGTAGGCCTGCGGCGGATCCAGGGGCGGATGCGGATCGTAAGGGTTCATGCTGATCAGCCACGGTTTCCCGCTGCTGCGGTTCTGTTCGATAAACTCAATCGCTTTTTGGACACACCAGGTTGTTTGATGGTACTCGGCCGGCACGCCAACCGTTTTACCTGTAAAATGAGGATTCGGTTTCGGCGGCCACGTTGCCATACTGGCATATTTTCCCCCGTAGATATCTTCCCAGCGAAGGCCTTTCTCTTTCAGCCAGTTTTGATAATCATTTTCGCCGCCCGGCCAGTCGTCGTTAGGATGTTCACTCCATTGGACATAGCTGTAGCCATCGTCTGTGCGCTTTTCCATCCGCCCCTGTGCAGAAGTCAAATGAAGCTTTCCGGATAAGCCGCAAACGTATCCGGAATCGGCCAGAAGCTTTGTCACCAGCTTTTCATCTTTTGAATAATTGTCATTGCCATTATAAAATGCTTTCGTTGTTCGGGGATATCTTCCGGTTAAAAAACAGGAACGGCTGGGTGTACAAACCGGCGCCTGTGTATAGGCCCGGGTAAATGCAACCCCTTCTTCTATCAATCGATCGATGTTCGGTGTATGGATATATGGATTTCCCAGCGCATGAATCGTATCATAGCGCTGCTGATCCGTACAAAACCAAACAATATTTACCGGTTTCTGACTCATCTCTCCATCTCCTTTATCAGAAACCATAGACTCGGTGCATGGAATTATCCATATTGCAGAGTATAGTATGATCGAAACTCTTCCTCACCAGTTCTGTTTTAAACGTCTCATATTCCGGTTTATCCCACAGATTATGGAATTCATTCGGATCCGTCTCATGGTCATACAACTCTCCGAACTCTTTTCCATGGTAAATTACCAGCTTATATCTCCCATTATAATACATTGTCGCATCAATGTCTTCATGAGTTCCTCTCAGGCAGTGATAAAACTCACTGTAAACTGCGTCTTTGAAATGATGGGGATCCGCCTCTCCTGTCAGTATACCATAAAAACTCTTTCCCTGCATAAAATAAGGGACTTCCAGTCCGGCAGCTTCCATCAGTGTCGGGGCGATATCTACGAGTTCCACCAGCGCGTCGCACCGTAATCCCTGTTTGAAAACGGACGGGCAGGAAATGATTAAGGGTACGTGCACGAGGCCCTCATAGAAATAGGCGCCCTTCCAATACAACCCATGATCGCCGCTCATTTCACCGTGATCACTCATGAAAATAACAATCGTATCCTCACGCTGCCCGGTTCGGTCAAGGTACTCAAGCAGTCTCCCAAACTGGTCATCGATCAGCTCTATCTCCGCATAGTAATCTCTGAAATGCTCCCGTTTTTCTTCATCTGTAAGCGAGCCTATGGGCTCCGCCTGGCCATCCTGTCCACCTTGAATCACATCCTTCTGCTGATGGGGGGGCTTCCCCTCCATCTCACCGTCTTCCCAGAGAGGCAGCGGCATATCTTCTATGCTCAGCCGGTCTTTGTATTCCTGCGGCGGATCCAGGGGCGGATGGGGATCGAAGGGATTCACGCTGATCAGCCACGGTTCTCCGGTATTTCTCCTGCTCTCAATAAAATCGATCGTCTTCTCCACACACCATGTAGTCTGGTGGTACTGTGCGGGAACGCCCACCTGCTTCCCCGAAAATGCGGGATTTGCCTGCGGCGGCCACGTAGCCATAGTCATAAACTTACCGCCGTAGATTTCTTCCCAGTGGACGCCTTTTTCATTCAGCCAGTTTTGATAATCATTTCCTCCATCCTTCCAGTCATTATGAGGGTGGTGACTGTACTGGAAATAGGAATACCCGTCATCGCACCGCTTCTCCACTCTGCCTTCCGCAGATGTCAGATGAAGCTTGCCCGCCAGGCCGCACGTATACCCTTCATCAGCCAGCAGCTTTGTCACCAGTTTTTCATCTTTCGAGAAGTTTTCATTTCCATTAAAGATCGTCTTCGTCGTTCTGGGATAACGTCCCGTTAAAAAGCAGGCGCGGCTGGGCGTGCAGATCGGCGCCTGCGTATAGGCCCTGGTAAATGCAACGCCTTCCTCCACCAGCCGGTCAATATTCGGCGTATGTATATAGGGATTGCCAAGGCTGTGAATGGTATCCCACCTCTGCTGGTCCGTACAGAACCAGACAATATTCTTTCTCTTCTTTTCCATATTTACCACCATTTAATAAGTTCAGTCACTTTATTCCGAAGCTCAATAAACTGCGGATCAGCAATATCACGCGGACGCGGAAGCTCATTGATCAATGTTGTTTTAACTGTTGTCGGCTTGTTCGTCAGAATCATAATTTTATTGCCCAGGTAGACCGCCTCTTCGATATTATGTGTGATAAATAATACCGTCGTCTTCGTCATCTGCCACAGCTTCACCAGCTCATCCTCCAGCCGGAAGCGAAGCTCAATATCCAGCTGTCCATACGGCTCATCCATCAGCAGCAGTTCCGGCTCCGTGGCGAATGCTCGGGCGATGCTCACCCTCTGCAGCATGCTGGCAGAGAGCTGTTTGGGATAGTATTTTCTGTATTTGGTTAATCCCACGATTTCCAGATACTTCTCTGTCCGCTCCTTCTTTTCTGCATCGGAAAGCGGCTTATACAGCAGTCCAAAGCCCACATTTTCTTCTACAGTCAGCCAGGGCATGGTTGAATTTCCCTGAAAGATATACGCTATATTCTGCTTTTTCGTATCCACCTTCTGTCCATCCAACAGGATTTCGCCGGAGGTAGTATCGTAAATATTTACCAGGCTGTTGAGAAAGGTTGTTTTTCCGCAGCCCGTGGGACCTACAACGCAAAGTAAATCGCCATCCATTACGTCAAAAGACACATCGCTCAGAACCAGCAGATCCCCAAATTTCTTCGTCAGGTGTCTGACCTGTACTTTTATCTGATCACTCATACCTAATCCTCCCATCTGTCCAGGATGCCGGTTATTTCCTTACGAAGCGCCAGGAATTGTTCCGAAACCAAATTTCTGGGTCTGGGAAGATCGATGACATATTCCTTCTTTACTGTTGCAGGGCAATTGGTAAGAACAATAATTCGATCTGCAAGATACAGTGCTTCTTCAATATTATTGGTTACGAAAATAACCGTACGTTTCTCTGCGCTCCATATTCTCTGCAGTTCCTCCTGCATTAAATATCTGGTTTGCGCATCCAGCGCGCCAAACGGCTCATCCATCAGCATTACATCAGGCTCGTTGCAGTATGCCCTCGCGATGCCGACACGCTGCCTCATACCTCCAGAGAGCTGAACGGGATAGGAATTTTCAAAGCCCTGAAGTCCTACCAGGTCGATATATTTCTGCGCCCGTTTTTTCCGTTCTTCCTTATTTACTCCGGCTATTTTAGGTCCATATTCGACATTGCCCATGGTTGTCATCCAGGGAAAGAGTGAAATGGACTGAAATACTACGCCTCTGGAGACATCCGGCCGTTCAACCTTCTTGCCGGAAGCGGTTATACTTCCCTCTGTGGCCGGTTCAAAGCCGGCAATCATATTGATAATGGTTGTTTTTCCGCACTGGCCGGGGCCAAAAAGGACCAGGAATTCATTTTCTCTGGCGGCAAAATTCAGCCCGCGCACGACTTCGTGTTTCCCCTCCGGCGTATCAAATGTCTTACAGACGCCTTTGCATTCTATTACTGTATTTATCTTCCGCTCTTGTTCCATCGACACATCACCTCTTCAGCTTTACGCATAATATAAGCCAGCAAAAAACCAACAACGCCAATCATAATGATTCCGGCCAGAATCTGGGTCATATTGTTGTTATCCATACCGGCCTGAATAATCCATCCCAGGCCGTTCTCTGCCTTGATCATCTCGGCTGCCACCACACTTGCCCACGCAGACGATATTCCGACCTGGAGTCCTGCAAAAATAGCCGGAACCGATGCGGGAATTACAACAGTGGTAAAAATCTGACGTTCCTTTGCCCCAAGCATCCTGGCTGCATGAATCACTTCGGGATCGACATTCATGGCCCCGGTCATCGCATTCAATGTGGTATTGGCAAATGCCGCCAAGAAAATCAGGAATATTTTCGCTTCCTCTCCAAGGCCAAACCATATAATAGAAATCGGAATCCAGGCAATCGGAGGAATCGGACGTATAAATCTGAAAATCGGATTAAAAATTGCCCTGGCAAGGAGATATCTTCCCATCAGCAAGCCAAGTATAACACCGGCCAGGGATCCCAGGCAGAAGCCGATCAGTACTCGCCTCAGACTGCTCAGCATGTGAATGATAAGACTGTATTTGCCCACTACGCCGATACAGTACTCGAAGGTCGCCTTCAGCACCACAACGGGGTCCGGCAAAAGCTTCGACAAGTATGTGTAATGCGTCACGAACCACCAGAGAAGCAAAAATGCTCCAATCGAAATAACCGCACATATGACTGACAATAATTTTTCTTTTGTATTTTCATTCATTCTGCATTCATTCCTTTCGCAACTTTTACTTCAAGCCAGTGCAGAATTGTATCGAATAGCAATCCGACAATTCCGATCATGATCATACCGACAAATACAAGCGCCGGTTTTGAAGCGTACCTGCCCTGCTGAATCATATATCCGAGGCCTACGGAGGAGGCAAGGAGTTCAGCCGCAACGAGAGCCATCCAGGCCGCTCCCATCGCCACTCTCAGCCCGGTAAAGATCATCGGCAGTGCAGTGGGAATCGCTATTTTAAATAGTTTTTGCAAATTTGAAAATCCGAAGACATCTCCAACCCAGAGATGTTCCTGTTTCGTCTGTTTAATTCCGGTGTAGCTGTTTACGATGCATGCGACCGAGGTGCTGAGAAAAATAACAGCGGCCTTTGGTAAAATGCCGATACCGAAAAGTAGAATAAACATCGGAATCCAGGCAAGGCCCGGAACCGGCCGGATTAAGTCAAACAGCGGTCTTGCAAGACGGTCTACCCACTTAAACCAGGCCATCATGATCCCCATCGGAACCCCGAACAGCACTCCCAGAGAGTATCCGAACAGCGCTACTTTCAGGCTTCCCATCAGGTGGGTCGGAAGCGTCGCCCCATCCGGTACTTTCGAAGTCATTTTCTGCACAAATGTTTTGGCAACAGTGAGCGGTCCTGGAAAGACAGTTTCCTGTTTTAAATGCAGAACATTAATGCAGACATACCAGGCTGCCAGCACGAACAGAACCGTGCAGCAGGAAATAATTGTATATTTGCTGATTTTCTTCTTCGTTTTCATTGAACTTTCTCCATTTTAAATCAATCGTATTACTCCTCAAGTTTCTGCGGTTTTATCCCGTCAGTACTCCATCGGCTCTGCCGATATTACAAAGGAATCCCGGTCCCCTTCCTGTAAGATTTAGTTATCGCAAAAATATTACAAAATAAAAGGACCGGGATTCTCAAAGTTTTATTTCCACTAGTACAGCATTGCGTAAGTTTCGGTGAATTGTGTGCTTGATATTTGCGTCAGGGGCGTGTCCGCGAAGCGACGGCGAGTGGACCCTACGGTTAGCTTCGCGGGCGTGGTCCTGGCGTGAATAGCGAGTGCAGAATTCACTGGAACTTATGCAACGCTGTACTAGCGCCTGACTACTCAGCTGACGCCCACTTTTTTATGGAAGTAATGAAGCTGTTATCAATACTTGCCTTCACATTGGTCACATCATCTTCTGTTACCTTTTCATTGGTAAGAAGGAATTCTGCAGCGTAATTCATAAAGCTTCCCAGCAGATAGTCGCCGCTGTCCACCGTATCCAGAGTAAAATAGCTCTTAAGACTGCACTCGTCGATGACATCCTGCTCTTTATAATCAAGTCCCTCATCTACATACCATTTATAGGCTACCGCAACTCTGTTATCCTGATTGTTTAACATATCCTGACATGCTTTATAGTAGCAGTACAGGAAAAGCTCCACATCCTCCGGGCGTTTCTCGGCCACCTCATTCTGGCAATAGACCGCGTCAATAATATCCTGGGGCGACACCTGTGTAAAATCAGAAACCTGTACATAACCATCTGCTGCAAGGATAGCGGCATAAGTAGGATTCACTGCTATTAAATTGCCCTGACCGGATTCAAATGCAGCCAGCGCAGAGGAGTAATCCAGGTTCGTAAAAGTAAAGGAATTTGCATCAATGCCGAAATACTGCATATATGCAATGGCGTTCATCTGAGCAGTTGTATTCATCGGCCCAAGGATAACCGCATCTTTTAATGCATCTGCACTGCCATAGACACCGTTCGCATCTGCGCCGGCCTTGTAGATCGCATCATCCGGACGGCCGTAAAGCGTCTCACCGCTGATCGTCAGACATCCGTCCCCGATATACTTATACATACCGGTAGAAAGAGCATATACAGAAGCCATACCGGATACGGCAATATCACATTCATCGGCTGCCATCGCTTCATTGACGAGGGTTCCCTGAGAACCAAAGTTTACGATTTCAACATCAAGTCCTACCTCTTCATAATACCCTTCCGCATAGGCATACCATGCCGGAAGTCCCACCCAGTTTGCCAGAGTGCCGATCACCAGCTTCTCGCCTGACGCTTTCGGCATGACCGCCCCCGCAGTCTCCTCCGCAGTCTCTTCCTTAGCCTCTGCTGTGATTTCCTTTGCACTCTCAGCTGCGGCTGTGGTCTCCGCCGCCTTCTCTGTGGTCTTACTTGAACTGCCGGAACCGCAAGCTGTCATCGCCAGAACCATAGAAGCCGATAATGTTGCTGCCAATACTTTCTTTCCGAATCTAACCATTGTAATCCTCCCTCTCCTTTGGGTTTTGTGTGAGTTTACGCATACGTATGCGTTCGTTGCATGGTTAAATTATAGCTCCCGGTAAAGTCATTGTCAACACCTTTATTCAATTTTGTCATAGTTGATACATTTTATCGTGATTTTTTATGCGAATAGCACAAAGAATTACCGAAGAGTCGTTCCCCTCAGTACGAGTTCCGGCCTGATCACGGTATGAATCGGCTCCTGGGCACCATGAACAATCGCAGAGCGAAGCATCTCGCATCCCATGGAGGCGATTCTCTCATGGAACACATTCACAGTGGTAAGATCCGGCGCAATTTCAGCGATGATCGGCAGACCTCCAACGCCTGATATCTGCACGTCTTCCGGCACTTTTAGCCCCAGATCCCTGCATGCATTTAAAACGCCGAGGGCAACCGTATCATTGAATGCCAGGATCGCACATTTTCTCGCTTTAATCGTCTCCTGATTATTGGTAATGCATTCGTATGCGGATTTTACTGACAACTCGCTCTGCCATACGGCATCCTTATCCATAACAACGCCGCGTTCTTTCAGACCGCGTCTAAATCCGGCCAGTCTCGTTTTCGATTCCGCGGAGGTTTTTACATTGATGTAAAAGCTTTTATATTCCTTATATTTTCCGAACAGTTTTCCGATCAGATATCCGCTGTATTCACAGTCTGAGAGGCAGCTGCCATAGGAGCCGGCCTTTTCTGCATGAAGCAGATAAACACAGGGAACCTTATACTTCTTTATCAGTTCCAGGTCTTTTTTGCTGGATTCCATTCGAAAAATGATAAATCCGTCCACTTTCCCGATCTTAATCATTCTTTCAAAGGTGGAGAGGCCATTCTGTTTTTCCCCATCATAGACGACCATCACATCATAATCATATTTACTCAGCTCCGCCTGTACCAGATCATATAAATGCGCAAGTCCAAGATTGGAGCTCATGCCGATAAAATGCTTCGGAAACAGGATCCCCACCGTGCCTGTGCGGTTTGTCTTTAGGCTTCTCGCCTGACTGTTCAAAACGAAACCGTACTCCTCCGCTTTCTTCTGAATAAACTCGCGCCGCTCCACAGAAATCTGGCTGCTGTTGTTTAACGCTCTCGATATGGTGGACTGTGATACCCCTATAATTTCAGCGAATTCTTTTGATGTCACGTGATTGACCTCCTAATGATAATAATACTGATGATGACTGACGCATGTGATCTGTTTAATTTGATTGTCTGTTCGGTTCTTTATTGTTGGTTTGCTGCTTTATTTCCCGGCTTCTTCTCAATTATCTACTTTTGCAGGAGCCATTTAATTCTTTTGATAGAATTATATCACTGTTTTACTATTTTTCATAGCCCTTTATGCATACGTATGAGTGAACTCAAAAGGAAAATAACATTATTCTCCCAGACGAAACTCTCCAGCCTGCAGCCGCTCCTGAATCATCGCAATGCTCTCCTCAACCGTCTGATCCGTGGTATCCACCACATTAGCTTCATATTGCCCCAGATCAGAAAATGAACGCCAGATATTTTTTATGACTTCATAGCTTAAAGGGAAATCTGCCTTTTGCTCCCGCTCTGTCGCACGCAAAATCGTTGCCTGTTCATCGGGACGCAGGATTACATATCTCACATCAACTCCCTTCGCAGCAATTTTTTCCCACGGTTCAAGAAACCATGTTCCGATCGTTCCGTCAACAAATACCTCGTAACCGCCAGCCGAAAATCGCTCTGCACTTGCCGCGACCGCTTCAATCATGACTTCATTCTGTTTCCCGCTGCCCTCCAGCCAGGGGGCAATATATCCCTTACGTATGTACTGATAGAAATCGTCACTGTGAATATGAACCGCACAATCGTACGGTGATTTTTCAGCCAGCAACCTGGAGCTGCTGGACTTGCCTGTTCCACACGCCCCTGAAATAATCACAATTCTCGCTGCCATTTTATCCTCCGAATCAAAAATATATCTGCATATACGTACTCGGTCTCCTTGTCCAATTGCGTTAAAATGAATACCGTTGCATAAATCAAGTGTATCATAAACCCTATTCTTATTCAATTCATTATAATTCAGCAGCATCTCCATATTTTTTCTGGTTATAATACTTTTCCTTATAAGGAACCGCAAGGACTCAACAAAATACTTTGCCGGCTATCGGTTTAGGATTATAGCAAAAAATCACCTATTTCTGACTTTCAATTAGAAATAAGTGATTTTCTGCGCGGCTGCAGCATTCTGCTTCGATCCTAACGGCTAACGCCTTTGGAAATTTCCCATTCCTCATACCATTCTGCTACGAGACGGGCATCTTCCTCGCAAATAATTGCGGCTTCCTCTATACACATATCTCGCTTGAATAGATTGATAGCCGCTTTATGAAGACCAGCCTTCATCCCCTCTTCCCTGCTCAATTCCTTCTCACTCGCTATATGCCTCTGCTCATCATACTCTGTCAGCAGCACCTCGAACACCTCCGCTCTGTGTGATGACAAAAATTCCGCCAGTATTCCATCCCGGATGCAGGAATCGATCACTTCTCCGATTGCCTCCAAAAGATCTGCCCCTGCTTCCATCCATTCTCTGATTCGCGCCACGAATTCTGCATACTCCCTTAATGCAGAGCACTGCTCCATCAGGCTTTTATTATGTCCCCGGTTAATGTTCACCATGACCGCTTTAAATTCCATACACGGTTCCAGTTCCGGATGAAGCGTGGAAAATGCATTGGATAACTTCAGCTCTACATTGTCCGGCTCTTCCTTCAAGCCATTGTAAAATACATAGAATTGAGGAACGGGAAGCGTAATCAGACGGCTTCCATACAGGTTCAGCCCCTTCTGCTCAATATACTTTCTGTATTCCTCTACGATATAAAAGGCTCCCCGGACCGGCATGTTTGGGTTCCATGTAGACTGGTGCTCCCACAGATTCAGAACGTCGTCAATTAAAAATGCGAGATCATTCTTCATTTTCATATAAATCACATCTTCGAGCGTATAAATCTCCAATTCTTCTGGATCCGTATACTCGGAATGGCTGACAGCATTATACAGCGAAATTAGCTCCTCTTTCCGGTTAAATACCATGCGAAATAATCTGTCTTTATACTTTTTATTAACTTTTACCACGTTTCTACCTCCATTATACTCAAATAGCTGGTACTTTACAATAGATTTTTACATTCATTCCATAGACAGACCACTCCTCCCGCTTTCTATTTCCAAACAATTGTGAATGCTTTGGCAGACTTGCCGTGATGCCATTAATATGGCATAAGATATCGTGACGCATAAGAAAATGCGTAACAAGAGTATAACATGGTTATTACAAAAAGACAATAATAAAACCGTATTTATCGGCTACACAGTAACAGTTCAGCAGTCAGAAACGAAAAGCAGAACTGTTACGCCACACACTCAAACAAAAGTTTTACTCCATACCAAAAAGGACCGACTGTATTTGAATGCCATTCACCCAAACACCGATCAGTCCTTTTTCGCTCATTTAAATCAATCTATTTTCACACTCATTTTGAACCTTGCAGCCGCCCTTACCGCTGTCCTGCACATAAACACCGTTCCAAACTGCACCAGCGTCAGCAGCAGCAGACTGAATATCTGGGCTTTTAAGGTTGCCCCCGACACCGTATTGATAAACGCGAACGCTCCAAGGCCGATACACCGCCCGGTCACCACGAATATCTCGTGAAACGCCAGAAGCTCCGGTGAAAAATCTTCGATCTCCTTCACACTCTGTGAGACATCGAAAAATGTGGTATAGCAGGATATTTCAATCATACCGGCCAGAAATGCATTTACCGCCGCAAACAGAATCACCATAACCGGATTCAAAAACCAGTAGCAGACAATGGTAATTCCAGTCAGTCCGGTAACGGCCAGAAGCATAAACCTGCGCCGGTTATCCGGCCGGAAGGTATGGCTCATGAACCAGAAGGACAGGATCGACACAAGCCCCGTCAGCAGAGAATTACACCCGATCAGAAACTCGCTCTTAATGAGCTGATACAGAATAATGTTCAGAATGAACATAAAGGTTCCTTCCCGGATCCCCTTTAAGGTCTCCCCCAGCAGTCCATAGAGAATCTGACGGTTCTTTCCCATCAGCCGGATAAATGCCCCATACCGCACATTTCTCTTTTCCTTTTTTACCTCCCCCGGCAGTTTAAATACAGCGGCCATGGCAAGAAACGCAATGGCAAAAGCCAGTACAAAGATTGCCACATACCCCTTCACGCCGCCGATCGCAGACAGGATGCTGCCTGCCAGAAACGGTACGGTTAAGTTCACTCCCGCGCTCAGTGTGCTGATGATTCCCATTCCGCTGTCGCGGTTGGTGACATCCGTATAGTCCAGAATCATATGCCCATAGCTGATATAATAAAAGCCATCTGCCATTCCATTAAACAGCCCGAAAAGCATATAGCAGGTTCCCACATAAGGCTGAAACAGGATATAGCAGAGATAAAGGATATTATAACCAATGATTCCGACAGTGGCCGTCACACGGCATCCCGTCTTGTGCATGATCTGCGCCGAGACGGACATCGTCAGCGCACATGCCGCGAAGATCGCCCCATTATAAAACAGGGTGGAGTTTACATCTCCGGTCTGGTTCATCAGAAGGGTATTGATAAAAATAGCAGGAATCCTCGTAAATACCAGGAAAAGCGTATGTACCAGCAAAAACAGATAGTAATTATGGCTGAGCATCGTTCCCCCGAGAATGCACTTTACTTTCCATTTGATACCGCTTTTCCTTTTTACCGTCTGTTCAGTCACATCTTCAACCTCACTTAAACTTTCCGGTTATTGACCACTTACGCAGCTCTATACTAACTTTGTTCACGAGTTTCCGTGACAGCCAAAAACAGGCGTGCGCTTTTTGGAGCCAGGCTGACCGTTAAACAGTTTCCACTGACGGTAAATGAGGTCTCTTTATTTTCCGGATAGATACAGGAGACTTCGGCTGCCGCACCGGATTTTCCTACCAGGGGGATCTCAAATGATTTCTCCCCTTCACCGCCGGTTCTCCAGACTGCCAGATACTGTTTTCCGCCATTTATCAGGCCGTAGCTTATGTATTCGTCAGACATGGAGGCAAGACCGGTCGGCCAGCAGGGAATTCCTTCCCGGATATCTTCCCGGATCTTTTTATAGCAGGCGATTCCTTCCCGCACATACTGCATGCGCTGCTCTCCGATCTGCCCTAAATAACCGCTCTGGTGAATGCGGAACAGCATGGCATTTACCATGTTAAAGATCGTCTCCTCCTCGGTTCCTTCCACCAGCGGATAGGACCAGATCGCCGCCTGCTCCGGCGCGCATGCCGTCGCACAGTTTGCCGCGATCGCCGCCATTTTGATGTAATCCGTCTGGTCGGTTACAGACTGGATGCTCTGGCGTGCCAGCATGGAATACTCCATTCTCATACCGCCGCTGCTGCAGTTTTCAATAATTAGGTCGGGATACGCCTCGAAAATCTCATCCAGCCATCCCAAATACGCCCTGGTATGAGAAAGCAGTCCCTCCCCCGCTGAATCCGCATGGTAATCGGTTCCAACACCGGTATCAATATTGTAATCCATCTTGATATAGCCAACGCCGTATTCCTCTACCAGCCGTTTGATGACTCCGGTGGCATAGTCCCGCACCTCTTTATTTCTGAAGTCCAGCTGATACCTGCAGTGGTCAATTATGGGCCTGCCATTTCTCTGGAAGAACCAGTCCTTGCTGACTCTGGAGGCCATAGGACAGTTGATCCCCATCACCTCCAGCTCCAGCCATAGTCCCGGAACCATACCTTTATCCCGGATATAACGGATCACTTCCTCGATTCCTCCCGGAAAACGCCTGTCGCTGGGCAGCCACTCTCCGACTCCATCCCACCAGTGTCCGTCGGAATACCAGCCGCAGTCCACACAGAAATATTCGCAGCCAGATTCCGCGGCCGAATCGATCAGCGGCTTTAAGACCTCTGTGGTCGGATCACCCATCAGACAGTTCATATAATCGTTAAAGATGACCGGCAGCTTCTCGTTGTCCTCATTTTTCCTGCGGATTCTGCGCCTGTACTTCGTCAGCTCTGCGACTGCCTTCTGAAATTCTCCCTCTGCCGCCGATACCGTACACGGTACTGAGAAAAAGTGCTCATCCGGTTTTAAAAGCTTCAAAAATCCATTTTCCTGGTAAGTCGGTCCCCCGGCCTGGACATAAAGAGTTCCGCGGATATCGCTGACCTCCCAGTGCCACGATCCGCTCGTCTCGATCTGCCACATCAGGGACTGATCCAGCTCTGTATTATAGTAGCAGCCCATGGGCAGATGTTCCACACACGCCCAGCTTCCCGTATTGGAGACAGCGATCCGTTTCATGGAAAAGGAATTTACCGCGTCATATCCCAGCTCATTTAAGGTGTACTTTTTCCACTGGGCCTCGCCAAACCAGGTATTGTGCGGAATATAGAGAATTCCTGTTTTATCTCTCGGCCCCTTGGCCTGTTCCGTGAGCCCGGTTAAGGCAAACGAAGATACATACTCCAGCGCATACTCCTCCTCAGAATGATTTACGACCTCACCCACAAAATTGACTGCAGAAATTCCGTCGTAGAACTGGATATGCGTAATCAGCTCCAGTCCTTTGTATTTTTGAATTACTTCCAGTTTTCTTCCGTAATCATTCCGGTAATCCCGGTGGCCCTCATACGTCATGAGCAGGGATGGGCTGCTGCCTGTATGCTTCAGACCATGGTGGTCATTCTGATTGAAACCGCTGGCCTGAAGCTCCGCCAGAGTGTACACAGAGACGTCGTCATCTCCAATCTCCATTTCCTGAGGATGAGAGGAAAAATGCAGCAGCCTGACCGCTTCTCCCTTTTTCAACCCCAGATTTAAGTAAATTCCATTTTCAGCAATGTTCATATCCAATTTTCTCCTTTACCCTTTAATACCGGTCTGCGCAATGCCTTCAATAAACTGCTTCTGGCACGCAATATATAACAGCAGCATGGGAACCGTAGCGATCACACTGCCTGCCATCAGTGCGCCCTTATTGTTGTTGCAGATTCCCTGCAGGACGGTCAGTCCGGGCGCCAGAGGCATCCGGTTTAAATCATTGTTGGCGATAAGCGGCCACATCAGGTCCTTCCATGCAAACAGGGCGGTAAAAATCGCCAGCGAAGCCAGGCTGGACCGGGTCACCGGCACCATGATCTTAGTAAACACCTGCCACGGATTACACCCGTCAATCACGGCAGCCTCCTCCAGCTCCTTCGGCAGCGCCATATACTGCTGGCGCAGAAGGAACGTGCCAAACGCGCTGACCAGTGCCGGGAATATCAGTGCAAATACCGTATTTAACAGCTTGATCTTCGATAACATCATATACTGAGGTACAATAAAAATCTGTCCCGGTACCATCATCTGCATCAATACCAGTGTGAACAGCAGCCTCTTAAACGGAAATTCCATCCTGGCAAATCCATATCCGGCCATACTGGAAAATATGACCGCGCAGATCACGCGCCCCAAAATCATCAGAATCGTATTCAGATACAGGCGCAGAAACGGAACTGCCTCCAGTGCCTGCTTATAATTTTCCAGATATCCAAAGCTCCCGGGAAGAATCTTCATGGGAATGGACATCTGCTCTCCAACCGTTTTGAAGGAAGATAAAATCATCCACAGGAACGGAAACAGCATCACAATACTGCCCAGAATCAGAAGGAGATGGGTTACCACGTGTTTTTTACTATTGTTTGCTTCCACTTTACTCCCCTCCTATTCGTAATGTACGATTTTCTTCTGCGCCACAAACTGAAGTCCGGTGAAAATCAGAATCAGACACAGTGCTACAATTGAAATTGCCGAGGCATACGGCTTATCCTGTACGACAAACGCCTGCCTGTAGTACTGGTACATGATTGTGCGGACCGAGTCCATGGCCTTTGACGTATTGGCATTATAAAGCATATAAATCAAGTCAAACTGCGTCAGAGAGCCGATAAAGCCCGTTATCGTCAGGAAGAATACGCTGGGAGAAATGAGCGGGACGGTAATCTTAAACAGCTTCACAAAGCCACCCGCCCCGTCGATCTCCGCTGCCTCATAGTAGACTCTCGGCACATTGGTGATGGCCACAATCAGTATGATAATCTGCTGCCCCAGACCGCCCCATATGGCGATGATAATCACCGACATCAGCGCGTATTTCGGATCGTGCAGCCAGGAATGCGTCGCGCCGCCCAGACTCTTGATCACATAATTTAAAAAGCCGAATTCCGAGTTGTAAAGCCAGGCCCATACCATGGTGACGGCCGCAGGCGCAGCCACCATGGGCGTAAAATAAATAACACGGTAAACGCTTCTTCCCCTGATCTCCTTGCTCATGAGCCATGCCAGAAGCAGGCTGATAAAGATACCGCCCGGTACGGAAACAGCAGAAAAAATAAGCGTATTTCTAAGTCCGATCCAGACCTCCCGGTCCTTTAGGACCCGTGTGAAATTATTCAGGCCGCTGAACACATACTCTTCAAAGCCTGTGCTGGCCGAAAAGCTCAGCAGAAGTGTCTTGAAGATCGGATAGATGTTGAGAATCAGCAGTCCTATGATTGTCGGCGCAACAAAGAAGTAGCCCCATAGATAGTTTTTATATTTTCGTTTGTTCATCTTATCTCCCCCCTGGGAAAGAAAGGGCTGCTAAAAGCTCGCAGCAGCCCCCTGGTTCACGGATTCCTGTTATTTCTTCTCCGTTGCCAGAATTTCATTGATCTCTTTCGCAGCCTGGGTAAATGCCTCTTCTACGCTCGCTTCCCCGTTAAATATTTTCGCCACGTAAGTATTCATGACCTCGGACCATTTTGTCTTGCTCTCCGTTCCTACAAACTGTACCCCGTAATCCATGCTCTTCAAAATAGCGCCGGTATCATATAAATCCTCATGTGCCTTTGCCCAGTCGGTCTCTACCCCCGTAAATGCCGGAATGGCCGGTCCGTTAATGGAATCTGACATCCCCTGTTTGGAGCCTGCATAAGCGACAAACTTCTTGGCTGCTTCCATATTCCTGCAGTCGCTGGGAACAGACAGCGCCAGGCCGTTCATCTGTGTGGCCTTGATGCCGGTAGGCCCTGCCGGAAGCTCTGTGATGGCAAACTTATCTTTTACAAGCTCATTTTCCGTGAAATAGCTCAGTTCCCAGTTGCCAAAGGTCTGCATGGCAACCGTTCCCGTTGCAAATAACTCAATATAGTTGACTTCCGCCATCATTTCATTGGAAGGTGAATAGTTGGCGTTCATATTCATATACCACTCCATCGCCTCAATGGATTCCGGCTTGTCCAGCCCGGACTGGTGTGTTGTCTCGTCGATGATACTTCCGCCGTTTTCATACAGGAAGTTTCCCCAGCCTTCCTGATCGTGGTTGTATGCGGCAAATCCATAGACGCCGTTTTCCTTATCGGTCAGCTTTTTGGCGGCTTCCTCCACATCGTTCCAGCTCCAGTCCGCGTTCGGATACTCTACGCCCGCTTTATCAAACAGCGCTTTATTGTATACGAGCACGACACAGTCCTTGTCCTTCGGCACTCCGTAATGGGCATCGCCAAATGTATACAGCTTCGTTACTCCCTCCGGATAATTATCGTAGCTGAAGGTATCATCGTACTGAGTTAAATCATCGAGCTGCGCCAGCTTGCCGCCGTTTACATACTTTGCTACTACGTTGGTATGCATGGTCACGATATCGGCCATATTTCCGCTGGTTGCCGCGGCCTCCAGTTTCGTCCAGTACTCCCCCCATGGGGTGATCTGTAAATCTACTTTGATGTTCGGGTAAAGCTTCTGAAATCCGTCGATGGTATCCTGAATCTGCCCCCGCTGATTCTCATTCCATGTCACATAGGTGAGTGTAACTGCATCTCCCCCGCCGGCCGCTGCTCCCGCCGCTGCCTCTGTCGCTGCCCCCGCCGCTGCCTCGCTGGTCTTGTCTGCAGTTGTACTGCCGCTTCCCCCTGACCCGCATGCGCATAAGGATACCACCATTGCCGCTGCAACAAAAAGTCCTGCCAAATTTTTCTTCATAGTAACTGCCCTCCAATTTTTTTATTTATTACCGCGGTCAACGAGCCAGGCAGACATGCCCACATGTCCATCCGACGGCGGCCGCGAGAGTCAGAATCCCCGCTTCATACGGGTGCTTGACTACTTTGGTTCACTGCTTTACATGTATTAATATACACGGATTTCATAGATGTTTCTACCGTTTAAAATAAGGTCTTTTTTTATTAAGAAGCTATTATTTATTACATTTTTTTGACAGTGGGGATTTTATGCGGTAGGATAGGAAGAGACGGTTATACGGACAATCGAGATGAAAAGGAGAAACTGCTATGGCATACGAAAACGCTTATCAAATTACGAATCCGGACTGCGTCCTTCTGCCCGAAGAGATCTGCTATATGAACTGGCAGAAATACTATATGGACTACCATCAGCATCCGGCCGGATCCATCGAGTTTAATTACATTGTAGAGGGAACCTGCTATTACGATATTGCAGGTGAAATTTATAATCTGAAGAAACGAAACCTGATGATCGTCAACGGAAATACGCCGCACAAGCTGATTTCCCCTGATTCCTGCATCAATATGAGTATTAATTACTATCAGTCTGAGCTTATGCCTTCCATCGGCACGCTCTCCGCCCTTGTCAAAGCCTATCCCTGCCTCGGCACATTTTTTCAGCACTTGAATACCGGCCTGGTGATTCAGAATGCGCGAAATATCTTTCACCTGCTTGAGGAGATCTGCAATGAGACCAATAACAAAAAAGACCCTTACTACTTAAATATTCTGGTCAATAAGGCCTTGATCGAAGTCGTCCGCCTTCTTTCCGCCGAAAAAAGCCCCACAGATACTTATGTGGAGCAGATCAAAAACTATATCAATTATCACTTTTTTTCCATTGAGAATATCGATGAGATCGCAGCGTATGTAGCGCTTAACAAGGTCTATCTTCAAAAAATCTTTCGCGAAAAGACGGGGCTTACGATCTGGAATTATCTGACTAAGTACCGCATGGAAAAGGCCGTGTACTTTCTTCTCCACTCCGATACTCCGATCAGCGATATCGATGAGCTTGTGGGGATAAACTCCAGGCAGAACTTTTATCTGTTGTTTAAGAAGCAGTATGGAATGTCGCCTTCGGAGTATCGAAAAAGATTTAAATAAAATACGGCAGCAGTTTTTCCCGCCGCCCTGAACTGTTGCAAGATACAAATAATTTTCTCTCTTGACATTGTCTTCTCAATATGCAACAATAGTTACACAACACTTGTGATACATCAATTCTAAAACAGAAAGGCAGACGCTTATGCCGCCAAAAGCAAAGATCACAAAAGAAATGATATTAAACACGGTCCTCGAGATCACGAAAGAAACAGGCTTCGAAACAGTAAACGCAAGGAGCATCGCCGGCAGACTGCAGTGTTCTACCCGTCCGATCTTCACCTGCTACGAGAATATGGAGGAATTAAAAAAGGAATTTCTTGATTTTGCATACGAATACTATAACCGGTATGTGATCGATTTCAGTCATACTGAAGATGTAAATCCCTGCTTAGTACTGCCTCTTTCGTACCTTGCATTTGCAGAGGAAGAATCGAACTTATTTAAACTGTTATTTATCAGCGATATGGATTTGAATATGACTGAGGCAAAGGATTTTTATCACGAAGCCGATAATGAAAAAAGGGCTGCACTCTTTTCCGAAACCATCGGCGTAGAGTTAGAACGTGCAAAAGTAATCTTTTTGGATCTGTTTCTTTATACTCACGGCATAGCGGTTCTGACAGCGGCCAAAAAGATCTCATTTGACAGGAACCATGCGGAAAAGATGTTGATGAACCTGTTAACCGCCCTGATTCATCAGGAAAAACCAGACGCACCCCAGCGGTAGAAGGAGTCCCCTATGACAGAAAACCAATACTTAATCGATTTTTACAATCAATATGACGAAGACAGCCGGCTGGCCTTAAAGCATGGATCGGTTGAATTTCTCACTACGATGCGCTACATTGAAAAATATAGAAAGCCAGGGGACCGGGTGCTTGAAATCGGAGCCGGAACCGGCCGGTATTCTCACGCTCTGGCCCGTCAGGGCTGTGCCGTGGACGCGGTGGAGCTGGTCGGCCATAACATAGATGTTTTCCGTAAAAATACCCAGGCAGGAGAAAACATAACGATCACCCAGGGCAACGCCATGGACCTGTCCGCATTTCCGGACAACGGATATGATATCACGCTGCTGTTGGGGCCGCTGTATCACCTTTACACCAAAGAGGATAAGCTGCAGGCTCTGCGCGAGGCGATTCGCGTTACAAAACCGGGCGGCGTGATCTTTGCTGCGTATGTAATATCCGACGGCTGCCTCCTTGATGAGGGCTTCCACCGCGGCAGCATTAATGTCGCCGAATATATAGAAAAGGGCCTGCTTGATTCCCGGACATTCGCTGCTAAGTCAGAGCCAAAGGATTTATTTGAGCTTGTCAGAAAAGAGGACATCGATGATCTGATCTCTGCCCTTCCTGTAACCCGTCTGCATTACGTCGCAGCGGATGGCTGTGCCTTATTTATGCGCGAGGCCGTAGATGCCATGGACCGTGACGCGTTTGAACTGTATTTAAAATACCATTTTGCGGTCTGTGAACGCGAGGATTTAGCGGGCATTACGAGTCATGCCATTGACATAGTAAAAAAGTCAGACACTCCTTGCACAAAATCTCAATCTATATTATCCTAATATAACAGCCATCATGGCCATGGCAGGCTTCCGTTCCGGATACGCCTGCCAATTACCGGCAAAGGAGGCCGCCATGAAATTATTAATCGCAGAAGACGATCCTGAAATGCAGAAAATCCTAAAGCTTTATCTCCAGCGTGAAGGCTATCTGGTAAACGTGGTTTCCGACGGCCGTGCCGCCGTTGATTTCCTGACGGAGCACCCGGTTGATCTGGTACTGCTGGACTGGATGATGCCGGTTCAGGATGGAATTCAGACCTTAAAAGAGATCCGTCTTTTAAACATCCCCGTAAAGGTTCTCATGCTGACTGCAAAGGGAGAAAGTGAAAGCGAGATAGCCGGACTTTCCTGCGGCGCCGATGATTACCTGCGAAAACCGTTTGACATACAGGTTCTTTTACTTCGCATAAAAAAACTGTGCAACGCGGCTGATGTCCTGCAGTTCCATGATATCCGCCTGAATCCGGTCACAATGGAAGTGACAAAAGACCATCAGAAGATGGTCCTCACCAAAACAGAGTTTGAACTTTTAAAATATTTTCTCTCCAATCCAAACATCGTATTATCACGGGAACAGCTTTTGAACCACGTGTGGGGGATGGATTTTGAGGGAGACCCCCGCACCGTCGATACGAATATCCGCCGTCTTCGAAAAAAGATCGGCGAGGACCTCATCCGGACGCGTATCGGCATGGGCTACGTGATGGGAGGCGGCCATGACTAAAGGAAATCGACGTTTCCACCGGCTGTCCACCAAGTTCATCTGCGGTACGGCAGCGATTCTGGCCCTGATCCTGGCCGCCACACTTTTCGTCAACTCGAAGGTGGCGGCGCGGTACTATCTGCGTCAGCAGACAGCGTATGTCAGCCAGGCCGGCAGCCGCATCAGGGAATATTTAGACGCTGGAATGTCACCGGACGAAGCCGTCGCCAGCCTGGAAAGCTCTGATAATGTGCTGATTACGTACGCCGCCAATACTTCCGATTACGATGCGTTAAGCAGCAGTCTGCGGGACAAATTCCGCGAGAAGGGTCTCGGTTTTCAAAAATTCTGGCTATGGGATCAGGATTATCTGTCCGCCGTCCAGAAGGGTTCCCAGTTCCGCCTTTACCAGCAGGACAAGTTAAACTACGGTATTTTAGTCGAGTATATCCCGGTAGGCTCCAATTTGTATGCGGTCGCCGCCATTATTCCCAATACGGCGGACTTCATCGGGATTATCAACCGTTTCAGCATCCTGCTTCATGTCATTTCCCTGGTTATCGCCGTGGTACTGCTGTATTTACTGGTAAAACATATCACCAATCCGCTGCGCCGCATGGAGCGTTTCTCGCAGGAGATCGCCCGTCAGGAGTACGGTTCCCTGCATATCAGCACCCGCGATGAGCTGGAGCACGTTGCGGACAGCATGTACCAGATGAGCATTTCCATACAGCAGTATCAGAAAATGCTTCAGGCCAAAAATCAGCAGATGGAACAGCTTTTAAATGACGTGGCCCACGACTTAAAGACTCCCATCTCCCTGATCGGCATGTATTCCTCCGGAATCCAGGATGGGCTGGACGACGGCACCTTTTTAGAAACCATCATCCAGCAGAACAACCGGATGTCGCAGATGACAGAACGGCTTCTGAACCTGTCTGGAATCGAGCGGAAAGAACATCCGCTGACCACCATCAGGCTGGATCTGCTGCTTTCTGAATGCATCGGGGAGCAGAAGCTCTTTCTTTCCAAGCAGGGGCTTAGCCTAAACACAGCCGTCACACCGAATCTGGAAATCACGGGAAATGCAGAGCTGGTCACGGAACTGTTTTCCAACCTGCTCTCCAACGCGGTAAAATACGCCGCCTCCGGCACCGTGCATGCAGAACTCGGCAAAAACGATGGGCAGTGCTGTTTTCGGATCACAAACGAACTTGGAAATGACGATCTGGACACGGAACGGATCTGGGAACCGTTCTATGTCGGAGAGCCCTCCCGCAACAAGGCACTGTCCGGTACCGGACTCGGTCTGCCGATCGTCAAAAAAATCGCTGATACGTTCGGATATCAGGTCCGCTGTATACGGGAAGGCCATGTTATTACATTTGAAGTCATTTTCTAGAATCTGCCGTTCCTGCTCTGCCGTATCGTTCCTCTGTATATTGCAGAGCCAGACAGAACAGAGCGATCAGCGCCGCCGAAAGGATCACACCGGCCACAATATCAGTAAACCAGTGTACGCCAGAGAGCATTCTCCCGACTACCGTTAATACAAGGATCAGAACAGCCGCAGTATCCGCTGCCATCAGCCACCCTCGCCGCTTTCGCAGATAATCGTGAAATTCGATCATCGCCGTAGCCATAATGCAGATGGAGGCCATCGTATGGGAAGATGGGAAAGACGCCTCCAGTACTGACCCCTGTGTGAGAATAACGGGTCTGTAATTGATGACAACGACCTCGAAGAACACATAACAGGCCGCAAGGATACCGTAAAATGCACCCAGCACCAGAATCGGGACATCGACCTTCCGGATGCTTCTGCGTGTTACAAGCTGGAACAGCCCCGCCATGGCAAACCCGAACGCAGTCGCCATGGCGGCGGCGCCCATCCATTCGCTTACGTTATACCACAGCGGATTCACACCGAACAGTTCAAATACGAATTTGTTGACTGACGCGAAACCGACGGACGACTGTTCCGGTCCGATCGGTCTTACATCAATTGTTTTAACCATAACCGTAAAAATTATAAAGAGTAAAAACAGACTTGCTGCCATGATGAGAGATTGTTTTGATTTCTTAAGCATTATCATGTATCCTTTCTTTTCATTACGAGATTGCTGCCTGCAGGCTGTATTGAGATTATCTGCTTTCCACTGAGAAAAGACAAGAAACTTACTCTCACAATGGTAAAAAGGCCCCGACACGTATCGTGTCAGAGGCCTTTTTATCACGTTTTTACGAAGTTTTCACCTGATGCTGTTTACGATTCATTATGTAATACAGCAACGTAATCTTCCATACAAAAAACAGAAACATCAGAACTGTCACATATGGTTCCCTCGCCGCGGCAAAAAAACAGATTGCCGCCGCGCTCAATACGACCGAACCGTTGGTGACCCTGCTCAGCCACGCCTCTTTATCATAATGAGTCAAAATCAGCCTCATGATTCCTAAAACTATCAAAAAACAAAAAATACCCCAGTATATCCAGAGATTTATTTTTGTTGTATCCGTAAAGGACAATAGATTCACATGGTAGATATGTCCGCCCTCCGGCTTTCCGTACAGCGGTAAAAAAATGAAGGCGGCCGCCATTACATCGATAATTCCGCCCATCAGTCCGTATACCTTTTTTATATTGGAACGATTTTCACATTCCGCCAGACTGATCAGTTCGTCACCGGATAACAGATCATCTATGGAAACGGAAAATAGTTTTGAAATGCTCTTCAGCGATTCTATGTTGGGATATCCTTTGCCGCTCTCCCATTTCGATACAGCCGTCCTCGATACGAACAGCTGCTCTGCAAGCTGTTCCTGGGTGAGATTATTCTTTTTTCTGAGCTGCTGCAGCTTTTCGTTAAACTCCATTGTGGTCTCCTGATATGGTAATTGGTCTGTTAGTCTGGTATCGTAATCTTTCTGTATCTGTTGGAATTTGCCTTTACGGCCTGCTGATTTATTATAAGCGGACTCTGGAAGAAAAGCAACCGGCCATCCTGCTTTCCTTTTTCCATATCATTCCAGTCATGTAAATTGTCAATCCATGTCTATTTTGTCACATGAATGTAACAATCGAGCCTTATAATCCCTTTTGTATGAATCAAATGCCCGATATACAGCATTCATCGGCCGGATACGCATTCCTGTCCGCTCGATTCCCTGCGCGCAAAATGAAAAATCAGAAAAGGAGTATATAATGAAAAATTTACTATCTAAAAAGCTGGGCCTGCTTCTGCCATTGACCCTGGCTTTAACCGGCTGTGTGTCCAACAGCCAGAATCCGGAACCGTCATCTGCAGCCGTCCCGGAGGAAATGGAGGTCTCTGAATCTCATGATACCGGACTTCCCTTTGATTTTGAGGTAGAGCCGGAAGAATTCACCCTGTCCTTCGAGGTGGAACAGACGCTTATAACGGCAGCTGCTAAGGGGGAACGGAGAACCGTACTGGACTATGGAAAAGTCGGCGATACCGTCAGCTGGCGCTATCCCGATGAGCAGATATCAGTATCCCTGTCTCCCGAAAAGGACTATTTAAGTGTGGAGATTACCTCGGAAAATGAGAACGACAATTCCTTTACATGGCCCGTTATCTCCGCAGATACCTACTATTTTCCCTTTGGCGAAGGCAAGCGGGTACCTGCGGACGATCCGGCCTGGTTCGATTATTTAAATGGCCAGGAATTCCAGGTGATGGAGCAGCTTTCCATGCCGTTCTGGATCTCATCTGCCGGAAGCTACAACCTCCTGTTCGTTATGGAAGATCCTTACCGGACAGAGATGAATTTTACTTCAGATTCCCCCATCGCGTTCTCTGTCTCCCATCAGTATCCGGCGATCGACGATAACCGGACAAATAAATTTCGAATTTACATCACCGACAAAGATCCTGTCAGCGCGGCCAAGCTGTATCGCAATTACGTAATCGAGCAGGGACAGTTTACCACCCTGGAACAGAAAGCGGAGGCAAATCCCAATATCCGTAAGCTGTACGGAGCTCCTTTCATCTATCTTTGGGGTGATTTCGCCGTATCAGCGGATGATATCAACTGGCAGGCATTTCGAACGTCTCTTTCCTCGCCGGTTATGGAATATTTTCTGTCATTTGCCGGACGCCTGGAAAATGGTCAGGAATTTACATCTGTCCTGAAAGAAATACAGGGCCAGGACTACGTGGCAGAGTATCAGAAAAATGTAATCTGCAGCTACATCAGCCAGCTTTTGAAACGGGATGATTTCTGGGAACCATCTGTCTTTACGCAGCGCTCTTCAGAGTTAGAGGTTCTCCTGGCAAAAGGATATGGTAACTTAAGTGAAACGGACCGGATTCAGGTTCACAAATATGCTGTCGCATCAAATTTACCGGAAGTATTTGCCGATGCCGGACAGTGGATGGATTCCCAGACGTTTACTCTGCTTCAGGAAATGAAGGAAGGCGGAATCGAACACGCATGGATCGGCCTTAACAGCTGGGAACAGGCGTATGGAAAACCGGAGCTGGTCGAAACTGCGGTCAGCCAGGATTATCTCATCGCCAGCTACGACTCCTACCATTCGATTCACGAGCCCGGCAGAGAGCAGTGGATTACCGCTCAGTTTGACGATCCAGCCCTGTATGAAAACGCAGTCATAACGGATCAGAACGGCAAACCGGAAAGCGGCTTTCAGAACGTTGGCCGCAAATTAAATCCCGCCCTGTCGCTTCCTGCCGTCAAAAATCGTATGGAAGGCATTATGTCCAGCCAGCTCCCGTTTAACTCCTGGTTTATCGACTGTGACGCAACCGGAGAGATCTATGACGATTACACACCTTCTCACATCACCACACAGGAGGAAGATCTTTCCGCCAGACTGGAACGTATGTCTTACATCAGAGACCAGTACCATCTCGTCATCGGCTCGGAGGGCGGCAATGATTTCGCAGCCTCTGATATCGCATACGCCCATGGAATAGAACTGAAGACATTTGCCTGGATGGATGAGGACATGAAAAAGAATCAGGACAGTGACTATTATATCGGAAAGTACTACAATCCTAACGGTGGCGTCGCGGAACATTTCTCCAAACGGATTCCGGTAAAAGAACAGTACCATACCACCTTTGTGGACCCGAAATACGATATTCCGCTGTTCAAGCTCGTCTACAATGATTCTGTCATCACAAGCTACCACTGGGACTGGTCGACCTTCAAAATCAAGGGCGCGACTGCAGACCGTATGATACGGGAAATCCTCTACAACGTCCCTCCCCTCTATCACCTCGACGCGGTGGAATGGTCAAAGTACAAAGAAGACATTCTCCGCCACCAAACCGTCTGGTCGGACTTCAGCCAAACGGCTGTCACCCGGGAAATGACCGGTTTTGAATATAAGAGCGAGGACGGCAGCGTGCAGAAAACCGTATTCGGAGGCGGCGGGGATGCGGCCGCGGTTGCGGTTGCTAATTTCGGTGATTCCTCTTATCAGTATGAGAATATTGAAATCCCGGCTCACTCTGTGCTTATAGAGATGAATGGGAGCCGGGAGGTCTACACGCCTTCTCTGGATCCGGAGCACGTATGAGAATACAAATGATATATTGATGATCGCAAACCACATTTTCAATGTCTTTCGTTAGTACCATAAAAATCGGTTTCCTGCAAAACTACTGCAGGGAACCGATTTTTATCTAGATAACTCTGCCTGTAAAAGATTTTGGGATCGACTATAAATGAGAGGTTTTATTTCCGCAGTTGGGAAGATGCAATAATTAAAGACCGCCCCCATACCAGCCCATACTGGAAATAATTTTTGTAATTAAATTTAAATCAAAATACAACCTTTACAGTATTGACTTTTTTTACGATTATGATAATATATTTATATAAGTATACTTTTAATAAATATATTATATAAAAAGAAGGATTCCATGGAACGAACACGCAAAGCAGAATTAACATTACAATACTTAGGTGGAATGAAAAAACTATCTGCCAAAGAACTAGAGTATATGGAAGTAATATGGCAGCATCCGGAAGGGATCAGCAGTAACGAAATTTACTCCTATTTTACTCAGTCTCAAAGTACGAAAAGTACTATCCTATTTAACATTTCTGAAAAAGGCTATGTAGTGCAAAGGCAAGAAGGACGGCATCACATTTATACTGCAAAAGTAAGCAAAATCGAGTATAACCAGGCACTTATTAAACAAAAAATTAATATAGTAGGTATTGACTCCCTGGAAAATCTCATAGCTGCTTTTTGTGGTAAAAACAAAGCTACTGAGGAGCAAAAGAAAAAGATTGAGGATTTTTTAGAGGATCTGAAGAATGATGGCGAGTGATATTCTACTGCTTATCATTAGTTTATCTTTGGCCGGAAGTATTCTGTATGTCATGGTTTTAATTATGCATCTATTTTTTAAAAATTACATAAAGTCGCGATGGTTCTATTCAATGATGAAGATCGCCATGATATTTTTTCTTTTTCCCTCTATCTTAATAGCTTTACTGGCATGGGAGCGTTTTTTATCAACGACATCTAATTTTATAAATGGTGCTGACTTAAGCAAAGCCTTTTTTCCCAGTAACACAGATACTTTCGGGCGGCATCTGCAAAATTCTGCAATCTTTATTATTCTTTTATGTATATGGTTAGCTGGCTTTATTATTTGCTATGCGGCTGCTTTATTTCAAGAATTATTGCTTATGCATCATCTGAGGTCTGTAAGTAATGAATGTATTAGTCTCGATGTATATAATCTATGTAAAAGTATTTCTGATAGATACAAAATTAATAATCACGTATCTATCTATCAATCCGATGTTATTACCTCACCATTTATAGTAGGAATTTTTGGACCTACTATTTTTCTCCCCGACAAAACATTTGACTTGGAAGTCCTTGATCTTATACTCGCTCATGAATTATGGCATTATAAAAGCCGCGATGTATTATACAAAAGCGTTATGGCTTTTATTAGTGGTCTTCATTGGTTTAATCCAATTATTTATTTCTTTTCAATCAGTTTTAGTAATTATGCAGAGATTGCGTGTGATGAAATAGTCTTGGATGGCTGTCGGAAAGAGAAAAGATTGAGATATGCCGAAATAATTGTAAATATGATAAATACCAATAAAGAAACCTCTGTTTCCGTCGGTATGACCGATAAACAGATAAATTTTACTAAAAGGAGGCTTTATTATATCATGCATGAAAATACACATAGTAAAAAAAGTGCAATCCTGCTTATGATCACCCTGTTTGTATTTGCTTGTCCATTTTCAGTTTTTGCTGCTGTATCAACTACAGCATATGCACAGGATATATTTATCAATGAACTTTTGATAAACCAAAGCGAACAAGAAGCACAGATTCCCATCAATAGTTTTATGGAACATACTGAGACGGTTACTCCTGCTGCGGTAAACACCATAAGCGGTATAACCCCCCGAGGAACAAATCCAATCGATCTAACGCTTCCAGAGACTGGAAGAGTTACCTTTAATACACTCACCTTGTCTAAAGGCACAACTGTCAAATTTGTCATAGGGGCAGATAACACATCAGATTCCTTCCGTTGTGGCATCGCACAAGGTTTAAAATCAACCTATGTTAGTTCCTCGAATGGTACTGTAAATCATACATTTACAATTAAGGAAACAGGAGACTATACACTATATCTTGAAGGAAAATCCTCTTCTGAAGTCCATGTTTCAGGGATGATTACAATTAAGGAATAATGTAATAATAAAAAAGATCATTCCAGCTAATGATTGTTTGATTACCGCAACAGGTTCATATACTTCATGTTCATTCATACCAGCATTCAACGATGCTCAACTGGCTCGGCAACATTGTTCACTGAGTATTGACCTTCAACAAGGAAAAATACAACTTTTATATTTCTTCCTCTCAATTGTATATAGTTTTTGATGAAACAAGAACACGAGGAAATTTTGAATACCAATTAACGGTCTACAATAATAGACAAATTATCACTATTATTACAGAAACTCTTTCCACAAATCAGGCTCGTATTGAAGATCAGTATTCTGTAACCAAGACTTTTAAAGTAGGAATTGGTCAATGGTTTCAAAATATAACTGTAACCTATGGTATCAACCTACTGGGATATGATGCTATTGAAAGTTATGAGATTGGCACCGGCGATTTTTACATTAATACCGCTTGTAAGCATTTTAAAGCCAAAGAAGATGATTCAGGCAATGCTTATATAGCTTATGAAAATAATTCTATAAATTTAGATGGCAGCGGTATTTTATATGATATTGGGGTAGCCGTTGGTCACGATCGCGCAAAAGGAATATATCAGCCCGCCAAGGGATGGGACTCCTTTTTGTGGTATTTAATTAATGCTTTCGTTTAAACCACTAATAGCGGGGGAACTGTCTTAAGACAGTTTCCCCGCGCAAAGAACGGATTATATTATGAATAAAAAATTAATCATTGTAATATTACTGATATCCGTCGTTTTTTGTGGCTGCAATTATAAGAGGGATAAAAGTGAAATAGAAAAAATAGTATCAGATTTTTATATAACAGACTATTCTTATGAAGAAACCACAGAAAAGTATGCAGATGATGGTTCACTTATTCTGCGCCTGGTATACGAGGGTGAAGTATTCCAAAAACCATATAAAGAGCACAAAAAAGTCATTTCTTGCGATAACTTTAATCGTACAGCAAATAAACAGCTTAATGAAATTTATTTTCAAGGATCTGATAAAGCAGTAACTACGTATATTTCAACGGATGACGGCTGGACAAAACAGCTTACAACACGCAATTATCCTTATGGTTACGCAGAGTCTATTTCTTTTTCAAAAATTCCGGACGAAACTTTTTCTACGGATCATGTAGATGTTTATATAGGAGAATACACCGTTTTGCTTTCTTCCAAAAATAGTTCCTTTCAAAAATTATCAGCCACAGTAACACAAAAATATTATGTGGACAAAGATAACAAAGTTCTTACTAAAATTGAAACAGATCTAACAGATCTTAATCGAATGCGCGATACTATTAATTATATATCTGTTAACGGGTATTCCTTAGAAGAGGCGCAGAAAAAAGTGGCTTTAGATAATGAAATAAAAGAAATTAATATATTGAATATTACAAAATATGGTGATCCTGATGACTTTCAAATTCCAGATATTCAAGAATATTAGATTCACAATCTATATTTGTCGACTTTTTATGCTGATACATAATAAAATATATAACATATAATCAATATGATTATATTACACATAATTATATATTATTAATAGTTCAGGCAAATGAAAGTCAGAACACATACAGTAGACGGAATGGTTCGTGGTCATCGCACCAGGAACCATTTTGTCTGCCGTATATGTAAATCTCTTTCCAAGTTAATTTGTTATTTCAATCCACATTCTGAGTCCAGAATACAAAACTCAGAATGACATAGTAGCTATGCTACCATTTTATCCGGTTGCCCGGATTGTTTTGACCTCATGTCAGTGGGGGATATCTGCCCGCCACTGACGCTAAGTTTGTTTTTACGATTCATCTCCCACCTGTAGAGGCTGGGAGAATTCTCGTTGATTTTGTTAAATAAGCAGATAAGCTCTTTTATCTGATCTTTCCCGCAAGCATCAAAGCCAGATCAAGCGCACTCGTCTCCGGAACAGCGACATCGATTTCCGGCATGACCTGTCTCACCCTTTTTACCACTTCATCTCTGATTATCTCGTTTTTAACCAGAACACTGCCCCACAGCCACAGATGAGGTTTTTCCTTCCCGCTCGCAAGGGACACCTGGCTCTGTCTGGTCCAGCCGGCCTTACGGGCAGTATCTTCAATGAGTTTCCATATTTTCTCCGCACAGTCCTTAAGGATTCCTTCCGCCTGTGGATCTCCCTGTTTGGCAGCCTCACAGGCAATCATGGAAAAGCGGGCGATTTCCGACTTATCAAACAAATGCTCATTTACGAACAAATCAATCTTTTCCAGCGTATCCAGGCCGCTCTTTTCCATAAACATCCGGGTAAGATACGGGCATTTGGTCCTCTCGTCCAGATCCTCTGCTGCAAGTCTCATAGTCTGCATACCCAGATAAAATGCGCTGCCCTCATCGCTTAAGATATGATTCCAGCCCCCGGTCCTGTATATAGTGCCCTTCGCATCGATTCCATAGCAGATGGAACCGGTACCGGATACCACTACCATCGACGGCCCCTCCTTTAAATACAGAAAGACCTCACAGTCATTGACTGCCCGGATACAGTCGGACTTAAATCCCATTTCCTCGAAGATATCCCGGCACATCTTCTCATATCCCGGTGAATCAATTCCGCTTGCCGCCACACAAATCCCCATACAGTCCGATGGATTCAGTTCCAGCTCCTTCAGTGCCGGAAGCACCAGTTCCCGGCAGCGGCTCCGGCTCTTATCGTATCCATCCGTATTGATACTGCAGCCTGGCCCGGTGAATTCCCCGAGGATATTCCCGTCTCCGTCTTTCAGTTTTAATCTTCCATTCGTCCCGCCTATGTCCATTCCAGCATAATAGTTCATAATAATTCCTCCCTTATTGTCCATTCAATATTTCCAGGCAGCTAAATGCCTTGATAAATTCTTTTCTTCCGTATCCTTCAAATTCTACGGTAATCATCGTGTCATCTTCTTCAACAACTTTGCCGCATCCGTATGTTTCGTGGCGAACCAGTATTTCGGCAGATACAGATTCAATGTTTGGCGTTTTCTCCTCCATTTCCTTCATCTCATCTGCTTTCTCCACATCCTTTTCTTCCATCTTCTCCCCGTTTTCCTTCGCCATCTGTACCTGTCTCCGCAGCTCCTGTAAGTTGGCAGTTCCCGTCTGCCTCTCCGGCTCCTGTCCCTGCACCAGTTCTGACGGAATCATCCGGATATAACGGCTTTCCCCGGCCATCACACCGAAGATGTCGGGATTTGTATACCAGGAAAGCTCCAGATAATTTCTGGCCCGTGTAATTCCCACGAAAAACAGCCGTCTCTCCTCATCTTCCCCGTCTATCCCTTTCGTCCGCAGCGGAATCAGGCCATAATTCATACCAATGATAAAGACATGGGAAAACTCCAGTCCCTTTGAGGCATGGAGTGTCATCATTTTCACGCGGGCCTCCCCGGCGCCGTCCGCCTCAGGAAGCAGTTCCCGAGAAGTTCCATAAAGCGCCGCTGAATTCAAGAATTCCCGAAGCCCTTCCGAAAGCTTAAGGTCTTTTGCATTCATAAATGCAAACATGCGGTCCAGAAAATGCCGGACATTTGCCTTATCGTCCCCATAAGACGCTGCATTGGGTTTCAGTGAACAATCCAGATCAAAATACTCATAAAATGCATTCGTATCCTTTATCTCAGCGCCATTTCGGTCAAACGAAACCATTCTTTCAAAAAGCCCGGGCACCGCAGCTTTTTCTGATCCACTCTCAGAAGCTTCCTTTCGGCCGCATACTCCCGCACAGCCTTCCTCTACCAGTTTTTCCGCCTTCTTCGCAGAAATTCCCACGCCGTATTCCCGGCTGCTCAGAACGAAAACCGCAGCAGCGCGGTCGGCCGGGTCCGCCAGGAACCGCAGAAGCCGCAGGAGCCATTCCAGCACCGGAATTTCATGGATCCCCGTCTTTACGGCCACCTCATATGGAATTCCATTCTTTGAAAATACATCCTCCAGCACCTTAGACTGGCTCTGCAAGCGGTAAAATATGGCGATCTCGTCAAAAGGAATCCCCTGTTTCTGCAGTTCACGGATCCGGTCAGTCAGATAACACGCTTCCTGAAAGGAGTCGTAGTGGTTCTTCACCACAATCTTTTCCCCGCTTCCTCTTATCCCTTCCAGAGCCCCGCCATTCTGCTGAAAACACCGGGCTGCCTCCAGAATCTCGTTGCAGGACCGGTAATTGACCGGGAGTGAAAGCTCTGCCGCCTGATACCGCGTCTTCAAAGTATAAAACAAATGAAACGCGCTCCCGCGCCAGCTGTAGATCACCTGATTGGGATCTCCAACCGCAAACAGCTTCGCTCCCTCTGCCATAAAGCAATCGATAAATTCCAGCTGTTTTCCATCGCAGTCCTGTACTTCGTCAACAATCACCCATTGAATATCCGCAGATCTCTCTTCCTCGCCTTCCTCTTTCGCCATCAGGAGACAGGCATTTTTCATCAGATCCGAAAATGTCATCTTATTTCGCCTGAGTTTTTCCTCCGTGAGAAGCCCTGCCAGGATTTCCAGATCGTCCTGGCTGCCGGCCACTCCGGCATCGCCCGCTGCCGATACGCGCTCCGCTTCCGCCAGCCGCTTTCTCAGCCGGTTCTTGTACTTTATCTTCAGCTTCTTCTCCGCTATCAGCGCATGGGCCAGCTCCAGTTCCTCATCCGGCTCCATCACCATGAAGTCCTTCGTATATCCCAGGGTCTCCACCGGGAGCCTTTTTTTCAGGAGTCCCAGAGCCACGCCATGAAACGTCCCAAAGTTTTCCGTCTCCTCCGGCGTCACTGACGGGTCCGCACGCACAAGCCGCTCCCGTATTTCAGAAGCCGCCTTGTTTGTGAATGTAAGCACCACCATATCCCGGTAACTCACATGCTTCACCTCATGGAGATAGAGAATCTTCGCAGTCAGCACCGTCGTTTTTCCGCTCCCCACATTCGCACTCACGAGGCAGGCTTTATTTTCATCGGTGACCGCTTCCCTCTGATAGGGGTTCAGCCTCTCCCATTCTCTTTCCCAGTCCACCTAATTCTCCTTTTTCTTAAGCTTATTAAACCTCTGCTCAAGCTTTTTCCGCATATCGCTGTTATCTCCGCTTCTGTCCCCGCCGTTTTCACCACAGCCATCGTCCCTGTTCTCTCTGTTTTCCTCTTTTTTCCGAACCTCCACCTCCAGTTCAAATCCTTTCGGTGCGTCCGTATAATAGGAAATCAGATTATTAAGGGCCTTTCGGTTTGTCTCCTCCATGATCCACTCCCGGTAAAATGGCTGATCCGTAATCAGAGCGAGTCTCCTCCCCTCCGTCCTGACCGCATTCACCGTATTTAAGAAGGACGCAAACGGTTCCCCGTTTTTCAGCAGCATGGCGGTAAATGCCTTCCACTGCGCTTCCAGCTCGTCAAACCGAAATGGCTTCTGTATAAATGTCGATGGGCCGTACGGCGCCATTTTCACATGTTTCGGCACTTCAGACTCCTCCAGCATATTCCTAAGCCCCCACAGAACCATACTTTTATCGAGATGGTAGTCACCGACACAGGCGGCGCAGCCGTCCTCGCAGGGACAGCCGCTCACCATGGCGATACCATTTTCTATAATCTCCGGAATCAGCTCGTACGCTTTCTCAGCATATCCAAGACCGCCCGTATACTGATCGTAGAGAAAGAGATATACGGACTCCTCAACGCTTTTTTCTGCATAAACGGCGTTAGTGCTGACAGTCGTGCCGATGTCCTCCTGCTCCGTCATCGTTACCAGGCGCGCTGCGTTTCGAATGGCGCAGCACAGCCCCTCAAAATGATTGTTTCGGATCATCTGCCCGTTTGGACTCTCCTGCAGCAGACGGCGGTAGGCCGTTACCACATTACCCGGGAGCTTCAGCCAGACGCTCTCCGTTTCAAATTCTCTGGATAACGAAGGGTTAATCTGTTCATACCCCAGATTCTGATGATTATGAAACTGCAGCTTGCGGTACAGGGAAACCTGCGCGTTGACATTTACATCACCGAACACCGCATCTATTCGTTTCCATGGCTTCTCTTTCCTGCCGTGAATGATCGTGATATCCGTATTTCCCATGGGCGTCGTATAGTAATTTCCATTAAACGGCACGGCACGGGCTGTCCTTGTCTCCAGATCCAGCGTCACCACCTGGTACTGAACGCCGCCGTGTAAATAGACGGCTCCGGGGTGAATCTCGCGGAACGCCTGCATCTCGTCCATCTCCGTGATCTCTTTTCCGCTGTCCTTTAAGAGCAGCTTGTACCGGTTGGGGTCAATATTGCGCAGGCTGTAATCTCCGGCCGGGAAGGAACCGCCCGACCACACGAATTTGCCGTTCTGTCCGGTCAGCTCCTTTGCCCGCATCAGGACCGGAATCGTCTCGCCCAGATCCGGAAAGACAGAGGCATCATCCAACGTCAGGGGAATCTCCGCCGCAGCCGCCCTGATGTGGGAAAGTTCGATTAAAAGGTTGTTCTTGTCTACGACGGCGCTCTCACTGCTGTTTTCGAACAGCCATCCCGGGTTCGTTCCGATGTACTGATCGAAAGGCTGGCTGTCAAGAATCAGATAATTGGTGCACGCCCGGCCGCTTCTTCCGGCCCGGCCCGTCTGCTGCCAAAAGGAAGCCCTCGTTCCCGGATATCCGGCCAGCACGGTAGCATCAATCTTACCAATATCGATACCAAGCTCCAGCGCATTGGTTGACACCAGCCCGCACAGCGCTCCTGTCACCATCTTGTGCTCGATCTCCTTACGCTCCGCAGGCGTGTAACCGCCCCGGTAACCGGATATTTTATCTGCCTGGGACGCACTGGCCGGACTTTCCGCTTCGAGACGGTCCCTCGCCTCTTTTAGAATTACCTCCACATTTCTTCGGGAGCGGGCAAATGCGATAAAATTCTTTCTCTGTTCCACCAGCTCCGGGATCAGCTCCGCCGCCACCGCCGTGGCCTGCACCTGTCCATAGTACTTTTTATCGTGCCCCAGAATCTTCGGAGGCTTTATCAGAAGGTAGGTCCGCTCTGCCGCAGGAGAGCCATCCCGCTCGATCCGCACGAATTTTCTTCCGCAGATCTCCTCCGCCAGTTCGACGGGATTGGCAATGGTGGCCGAACTGCACAGAAAGACCGGTGATGAACCGTAATAGCGGCACACCCGGTGAAGCCGGCGGAATACATTGGCCAGATGGGACCCAAACACGCCTCTGTAGGTGTGAAGCTCATCAATGACGACAAACTTCAGATTTGTAAAAATAAAATCGAATCCGAATTTACTGTGATTCGGCAAAAATGCCCCATTCACCATCTCCGGGTTGGTCAGAATAATATTCGCCTCTTTCCGGATCCGGCTCCTCTCGCCCGCGGGTGTGTCGCCGTCGTAAACTCCCGCCGAAATCCGGCTCTTTCCGAAATATTCAATGAATGGCTGGATCGCGCGGTACTGATCACTGGCCAGCGCCTTCGTCGGATAGATGAAGACCGCACGCGCCAGCGGATTCCTTAAAATCTCCTCGATAACAGGAAGCAGAAAGCCCAGCGTCTTTCCGCTGGCCGTAGATGTGGTAATCACCACGTTCTCCCGTTTCAACGACCTTAAAAACATCTCCGCCTGATGGATATAAAGCCCTCTCACCCCGTTTTTCTGCAGATATTCCCGCAGTTCCTCCGGAAGCTCCGCCGGGAAGCCGGCATAACGGGCACTCCGCTCCGGCATGGTTCTTCTGTAAATAATCAGATCATTGATATCCATAGTTATCTTCCTCCTGCATTACCTAAAGACCATTATAACGCAAGAACGGATGTTTGGCATCATTTTTCTTATCGGATATTTTATCCTGACACTCGGTTGACACATCACGCCAGGAATGCTATGATGGGCGTAGTCACTTCAAAATGTCCAGTCTATGTTACAAGGAGGTGAAACAATGGACGGCAACCCTCGAAGTCGTAAAAACGTCTTCAAAATCTCATATTACAACATGAACCGCGTAGGTACCATGGGATACGACCGGCCGTCTATTGTGCTTTTATAGGAATAGATGGAACTGTCGTTTCTTTTGCGCCGCCTTTCGGGGTGGTTTTTTTTGTGTAACAGGAAAAGCCTTCCGGGCAGGGTGCGCGCTCCACGTTAGGGAAATATGGCCGCTGGCACTGCCGCGTTCCGGCGCGGGAATCCGGCTGGCCGGATTCTATGTTGTTTTATGGGAACTCTATTATGGAAAGGAGTAATTCCCAATGAAACTCAATCAGAACATTTTCAGATTCAGAAAAAGAAACTCTCAGATTCAGCAGAAACAAAATGAAAGCGAAAAACTTCTTCGTAACTTTGCATTTCTTGATTTAAAAGACTTGTTTGACCATTTTTCCGTCTCCGGCTCAGGGCTGACTGCAAAGCAGGCGGAGCAGCTTCAGGAGGAGTATGGAAAAAATATCATTACAACCGGTCAGAGCAATACCACGCTTCACCGTCTGGTAAACGCGGTTGTCAATCCCTTCAATATTGTGCTGCTTATCATCGCCGTTATCACACTGTTTACAGATGTCATTTACTCCCAGCACCCGGATTACGTTACGGTATGCATTATCCTGTTTTTGGTAATCGTCTCCAGCCTGGTCGCATTTATCCAGGGAGAACGCTCCAACTCGGCGGCGGAAAAGCTTTCGAAGATGATTTCCAACAAGGCCGACGTCCTGCGTGATGGCGTGCAGACGGAAATTCCCATCGAAGACGTCGTTCCCGGAGATATGGTACGGCTTTCCGCCGGCGATATGATTCCGGCCGATATTCGCTTTGTTTTCACGAAAGATGCATTTGTCGCTCAAGGCTCCCTTACCGGGGAATCGAATCCGGTAGAAAAATATGCGGATATCCGTTCAGACAGGGAAGACGCGCTGACCGACCTTCAAAACATCGGTTTTATGGGTACCAACATGGTAAGCGGCAGTGCAACCGGCATCGTCCTGGCCACAAACAACGAAACCTATTTTGGCTCCATGGCGAAATCCCTGTCCGGAGACCGGGCAAAAAACAGTTTTGAACGGGGCGTTGATTCTGTCAGCAGCCTTTTAATCCGGCTCATGCTGGTCATGGTGCCAGTCGTACTGCTCATTAACGGCTTTACAAAGGGGGATTGGGGCGACGCGCTTCTGTTCTCCATCACGATCGCCGTAGGCCTGACCCCGGAGATGCTGCCGGTCATCATGACCTCCACGCTGGCAAAAGGGGCTGTTCTCATGTCAAAGCATCAGGTTATCGTCAAAACCCTGGGAGCTATACAGACCTTTGGCGAAATGGATGTACTCTGCACCGACAAAACCGGCACCTTAACGGAAGACAGAATTATTCTGGAAAAATACATGAACGTAGTGGGGGATGACGATAACCGGACCCTGCGTCACGCATTTCTCAACAGCTATTTCCAGACGGGCCTTAAAAATCTGCTTGATCTGGCCATCATAAACCGGGCTCATGAAAACGGCATTGAAGCCATCTTAAACAGCTACACCCGGTTGGATGAGATCCCCTTTGATTTCTCCCGGCGCAGGATGAGCGTACTCCTGGAAGACCAGAACGGCAAGCAGCAGCTGGTAACCAAGGGAGCCGTGGAGGAGATGCTGGCAATCTGCACCTACGCAGAATGGAACGGCAAAATCCTTAAGCTGGATGAAACACTTTTACAGAAGGTTCGGGCTGTTTACGAACAGCACAACAGGGACGGACTCCGGATGATTGCGGTGGCGCAGAAAAATGATGTGGCAGGCGGGGAATTAAGCGTGGACGATGAGCGGGACCTGGTACTGATTGGTTTCGTAGGTTTTCTGGACCCGCCCAAGGAAAGTGCAAAGGCGGCAGTCACCGCCCTGGATAGCCACGGCGTGAGGACTGTTGTTCTGACAGGCGACAGTGAAGGAGTTGCGGTCAAAGTATGCAGTAAGGTGGGCGTGGAGACTTCCTGCTATCTCACGGGAAAAGAAGTGGAGGCCATGGATGATGCCGCACTGTCAGAGTCTGTGGAACGCTGCAGTATTTTTGCGAAGCTGTCCCCTTCCCAAAAAGAGCGGGTAGTGAAAGCACTTCAGACCAATGGACACACGGTCGGTTATATGGGTGACGGAATTAATGATGCCCCGCCGCTTCACCAGGCGGACGTAGGTATTTCCGTGGACACCGCTGTAGATATTGCGAAGGAAACCGCGGATATTATCCTGTTGAAGAAAGACCTGATGGTATTGGAGAAAGGCGTGGTGGCCGGCCGGCGGACCTTTGGGAATATCGTCAAATACATTAAAATGGCGGCTTCCGGCAATTTCGGAAATATGATATCGGTGATTGTCGCCTCCCTGTTCCTCCCCTTCCTTCCCATGCTGCCAGTTCAAATACTGACCCAAAACCTGCTTTGTGATTTTTCACAGATGGGGATTCCGTTTGACAACGTAGATCCGGAATACTTACAAAAGCCGCGGAAATGGGAAACCCGGTCCATCAAATCCTTCATGGCCTTTATGGGGCCGCTGAGCTCTGTCTTCGACATCCTCTGTTTTGCGGTCATGTGGTGGATCATCAAAGCAAATACGCCGGCTATGGCCCCGCTGTTTCAGTGCGGCTGGTTCGTTTTCGGCACCGTATCCCAGGTCCTGGTCATTCACATGATCCGCAGCGGGAAAGTACCATTTGTACAGAGCATGGCCGCAAAGCCGCTGCTCCTTTCAACCACGATCGTCGCCCTGGCAGCCGTTCTGGTTGGATTCTCCGCTCTGGCCTCCGGCCTGGATATGGCTCCCCTGCCGCTTGGATTCCTGCCATGGCTGGTACTTCTTCTTGCAGGCTACTGTCTGTCAACGCAGTTTTTTAAAGCAATTTATATTCGGAGGTTTGGGGAGTGGCTGTAAGATGGCCCCTCCCGCCACGAAAGGATATCCAAATGAATGAAATTTACGAAATTCTGGATCTAATCAAAATAAGGCCTGCAATGTATATCGGGGATCACAGCATTACAGCCCTGTACAGCTTCCTAAACGGGTATTCCATGGCTCTTAACCGGCTGTCTATCGAGGATCATACCGACACCTTGCTGCCGCTGCCGTTTTGGTTTTTTCATGAGTACGCCGCACGCCAATACGGCTATTATGAATCGACCTCCGGCTGGAGAAATATGATATTGGACCAAACCAACCACGATGAGAGCCAGGGGCTGGATGCGTTTTTTGTCATGTATGAACAGTTCAAATCCTTAAAAATAGTCCGTTACATGTATGCCGTGCTGGATATAAAGCACCAGCAGTTTTATGAAAAAGAGCCCCTATATCCCGATCCGGTAAAAGTTCATCTTGTAGAATTGGCGCCAGGGTATTTGCTGCTGATAGAAACAAAGGAGAAATACGTCCTGATCAACTCTCTCTATCCGAATAAACAGGCGCCTCTGGACTATGCGGAACAATGTTTTGGCTCTATTACAAAGTGGAAATGCGAAGATATTGGGAATCTGGTATTTGATAAGGAATTCGTATTTTAAAGCGGAATTCACGGCCGGGAACTCTATCGGCTAATGGCAGCATCAAAACTATATAATCAAAAATAAAGAAGGAGGGCAAGCTGGTAAACCGCTTACGCCCTCCTTCCTTCGTTTATTCATATGAAGCTCCTGCACCGTATTAAGCCGTATACTTCACAAACTGAATCCCTTCCACCTCTTCCAGAAACTGAAGCACTGCCTCCCGGCTCTTATGTTCCGTATTCTTTAAGCTGATCACCGCCTTCTGGAAGCCTTTTCTCTTCTTTTCAATCTGCACCTCGCCGATCACCAGGCCGGCAGGTGAAAATTCCCGGACCAGATCCGTCATTTTAACCGTGTCGTCCAGTTCCACATACACGCTGAGCCAAACGTCATCAAATATCAGATGGTACTCCAGTTTCTTCAGTTGTGTCATAATGAGCGACACGGCCAGGGTGGCAATGATCCCGGCCTCATAGAAACCAATCCCAATGCTCAGACCAATACACGCAGCAGTCCACAGGCCTGCTGCCGTTGTCAGCCCCTTAATCTTTGTCTTGCCCGAGATAATGATGCTCCCGGCGCCCAGGAAACCGATTCCGCTGACCACCTGTGCGCCCAGCCGCGCAGGATCACCGGTCTGGAAATGATAGTACATATACTGTCCGGTCAGCATGACCATGGCCGCGCCCATGCAGACCAGCATGTACGTCCGCATTCCGGCCGGCTGATGTGCTTTGCCCCTCTCAATTCCGATTACACCGCCGCAGACCATGGACATCACGATCCGCATGGTGATGGAAGCCAGATTGATGCCTTCCAGATACTCCACTGCCGCTGTCACTGTCTCCATGTATTCCCCTCTCATCCCTGTGCTTTACAACCTGTTCAGACAGATACCCGTTTCACTGATTTTTTCTTTTTGAGTTCCCCCACCAGGAGGGCAGCATCCAGCTCATCAGGCGCTTTTAAAACCGCACTCAGTACGCAGAGGGAATCCTCGTCGGCCAGCTTTATATTCTCCATTTTGCAGCCTGCGTCCTCTATGGTCTTATTAATATAGGAAAAGATATCTTCTTTGTCGCTGTCCTTATACTCGATCTCCAGCTCCCGCTCTTCTCCTGCCTTTCTGGAAAAATATCCCCGTCTCCCTAAAAACACCTCGGAAACCATCACAATAATCGTGGACACAGCGCCCAGCACATACATGCCGCAGCCCATGGCCATACCCACTCCCACCGTGGCCCAGATACCGGCGGAGGTGGTGATTCCGCTCACATTGTTATTGCGGAAAAAGATTATTCCCGAGCCGATAAATCCGACGGCTGTCACGATACCGGCCGCCACCCGGGACGGGTCAAGGCGGACGTATTCGCCGAGAACATCATTGAAGCCATACTTGGAGATGATCATCATGGTCGCGGCCGCAACCGAAATGATGACGTGTGTTCTGACGCCCGCCGTCTTCTTCCGGCTCTGCCGTTCATAACCGATCAGCCCGCCGCAGACAGCCGCTCCGAGGAGCCGGGCTACAAAAATCCATTGTTCCATTATAAATTCATTCAACTAATCCGCCTCCTGAAAAACAGGAATACCGCATGATATCTTTCATGCGGCGCCCTGTAATGATCTCTTTTTTTGCCTGTTGATTTCTTTTTTTACCTTCTGCTCTTATTCTTACCCTATTGATCTCTTCCTCATCCCTTCGCCACTCTCTTCTCAAACCGTCTCTGCTTCCATCTTCTGATGCGTTCCATTCCATCTCCCTGGCCAAAATACAGTGCGACAGAAGAGAGAATCATCAGAACGACCGTGTATACAAAGCCCATGGCCCTGGCATCGATGGATGCCGACTCATCCGAAGCGGCCTTCACGACGATGCCGAGAGGCTGGAACAGCGGATGGTAAAGGAATACAGACAGATCGTAGTCCGATAACATCCCGTTGAAATTCAGGATGATGATGGACATAATCGCCGGGAAAATAACCGGAAGAATTACTTTTATCATCGTATAGAGCGTACCCGCACCCATACATTTCGCCGCTTCTTCCAGATCATTGTCGATGCTGAAGAACGCCGCCTTCACCATCCGGTAAGAGAACGGCAGTTTGACGACCGTATAGCCCACAAGCATCAGAACCAGCGTTCCTACCATAACATAGTTAAACAGGATCGGCTGCCGCTCCCCGTAGGTCGTGGTCAGTCCCAGCGCGATCAGGGTTGCCGGAAGAAGCCACGGAATCAGCATGCCCCACTCGAAAAATACGTCGTATTTATGCTTTGCCGTGCGCACAAACCGGGCGCAGATCACGGCCATCAGTACAGCCAGAACCGCAGCCAGCAGGGAGTATACAATACTGACGATGTACGGCTTGATCGCCTCTGCGCTCGTAAACAGCTTCTGGTAATTCGCCAGAGTGAACGAATTCAGAGTCAGATTGCCCGTCTTAATAGTCAGTGAATCACAGAACGAATATACGATAACCAGGATAATCGGTATCACATAGATGGCAAACATGGCGTAAGCGACCACATGGGCTGCCACGTTGAATACCGGATTGCTGATCTTCTGCTTCTTTAGCTTTGCCTTCGTCTTCGACACGGATATGTAGTTTCCGCCCTTTTCAATCCTGCTGAACACTGCCAGCAGAATCATCGTGGCAATTCCTAAAAGAACCGCAAGAAATGCCGCAACCTCCCTGGAAAAGCTGGATTTTGCAAATGTGATAATCATGGGGTTGATGGTCTGGAAATTCTCTCCGCCGACAATCAGAGGTGCCGACATGGCTCCCAGACCGGTAAGGAACGTCAGGATGGTGATGGCAAAAAACGTAGGCTTTAACACCGGCATGACGATCTGGAAGAAGATTCTGCTTCCGGACGCCCCCATATTTTTCGCCGCCTCAATGGTATGGTAATCCAGTCCGTGAATTGCATTCTTTAAAAACATCATATGATTCTGTGTACAGGAAAATGTCATAACGAACACGACTGCCCCATATCCCACAAACCAGTTCGGATTCATGCCCGGAAATACTGACACCAAAAGCTTTGTCAGCAGTCCGTTGGCCCCGTAGACGTATTTATAGCCGGATACCAGCACGACTCCGCCGTAGATCAGCGAGCTCATATATGCAAGTTTTAATACCCTGGCGCCCTTGATATCCCAGTATTCCGTCAGAAGAACGCTGAGCGTCCCCACGATGTTGACCGTAACCACCAGGGTGAACGCCAGAATGAAGCTGTTCACAAGACTCTTCATGGCTCTGGCGGAGCCGAAGACCTTTCCGAACACTTCCGTGGAAAACTGTCCATTTTTATAGAAGACACTGACCAGCAGGTTTAAGTTCGGGTAGATGACAAATGCAACAATGGCCCATACAATGACAATCTTTAAAATCAGGGTCTGTATACTGAAAGACTTACTCTTGCTTCTCTGTTTCATACAAACTCCCTCCTTTTAAAATTGCATGATATCCCTGGGATTCATATAGATATCCAGTTCCTGGCCGATTTCCATGAACGGCTGTCCGTCATTAACGTGGATCACGCGGATCTCACATCCCATGACTTCAACGCGGTATTTTGTCATGACTCCGTTATAATCGTAATCCCGGATCACTCCATGCATCTTCGCATAGCCTGGAATTTCCTTTAAACTGATTCTCTCCAAACGCACATAGCCGCTCTTATTCCCATCCAGCGCATGGCCGGTCTGGGTCTCGACCTCGCTTAAGACGGCAGCGTTCAGCCGGTTAATTTCACCGATAAAATCGCAGACAAATTCCGACCCGGAATGGTTATAGATGTTGTAAGGCTTATCCACCTGCTCCACAAATCCATTGTTAAACACGGCAATCCGGTCGGACAGGGTAAGGGCCTCCTCCTGATCGTGGGTAACGTATAGGGTAGTGATCCCCAGGTTCTTCTGCAGCTTTTTAAGTTCGCTCCGAAGGCCCACTCTCAGCTTGGCATCCAGGTTGGAAAGCGGCTCGTCGAGGCACAGAATCTTCGGTTCCAGAACGATCGCCCTGGCTAACGCCACTCTCTGCTGCTGCCCGCCGGATAATTCGGATACATTTCTCACCAGCTGCTCTGACTTGATCTCGATGACCTTCGCCACATCCTTGACCTTCCGGTCGATTTCCGCCGCTGAAAGCTTCTTCACCTTCAGGCCAAAAGCCAGGTTCTCATAGACGGTCATCGTCGGAAACAGGGCGTAGCTCTGAAATACCATCCCGATATTTCTTTTCTCTACCGGAGTGTGGGTAACATCCTTTCCATCGATCAGGATCTGTCCGGCACTGGGTTCGAGGAAGCCCACGAGAGCCCTCAGTGTCGTTGTCTTGCCACAGCCCGACGGCCCCAGAAATGTAAAGAACTCCCCATCGCCAACCGTTAAATTCAAATCCTTGATGGCTACAAAATCCCCGTATTTAATCTCAATATTTTTAAACTCAATCATCCTTTTCCTCTCCTTACAAAGAGGCGGTATCATTTATATTCATAAACCATACCGCCGTCCGTAACCTACTGTAAGAACTCAAGCTCACATTTTTCAACCCACTGATCTATGTTTGCTGCTACAAATCCCCAATCCATATCCTGCGGATGTACCTGATCCATAAATTCCTTGATATCGGCCGGTGCTTCCTCCACTGCCTTAGGCTGGCACGGAATGGTGCCGAACTGTTTCATCCACTCTGCCTGAACATCAGCGGAACCGAACCAGTTGGCGAAATCTACGGCAAGATCGCGCTTCTTGGAACCTGTAATCATGGCCACCTGCTCGGTTACGTATGGAACGCCAACTTCCGGAACCATGATCTGGAACTTATAATCTCTCTCTGTCTGATTCTGAAGAACGCCGCTTCCCCACATCTCTGTGATCGGAACTGTACCGGAGATCGCATTTCCTACGTAGTCCTCTCCCTGTACTTCCATGTGGCCGTTCTGAATCCAGCTTTTCACGAAATCCCATCCTTCATCGGAAATGCCGTACTCCCCATTATCATCTCTGTACCGAACAAGCAGGCTGGCAAGAATGGTCTTACCGGTGCCGCCGCCGAAGTTTAAGATGGTGTATTTATCCTTCCACTCCGGATTTACCAGGTCGGTGTAGTCCTTTGGCGGATTCTGGAGATCGGCGTTCATCATATTGACAAGCGGCTGGATCACGATCGGATAATAGTATCCGTCCTTGTCGCCCAGTGTCATATCCACATCGCCGGCCCAGGAAGGCTCCCATTGATCCAGTACGCTCTCCGCTTTCAGTTTCTCGTACTCAATGGAGTTCAGTCCAAATACCATATCTGCCTGCGGATTGTTCTTCTCCGCGATAATTCTGTTCGCCAGATCGCCGCCCTGAATCTGTACCACCTCTACATTATATCCGGCTGTTCCCGCCTGTTCCTTCAGCCATGCATCTCTGCCGTTGGAACCGGAGTTTGTGTAAATAATCAGCTTCTGGCTCTTGTCCACGTCTCCGCCGGCCGCTGCCTTATCTCCCGCAGCCTCAGTATCTCCTGCCGCTTCTGTTTTCGCAGCTTCCTCCGTCTTGGCGGCTGTCGTGTCCGTCGTCGTATTCTTTGTTCCTGATCCGCAGGCTGCCAGTGACAGTACCATAGCTGCAGATAATCCGAGTGCCGCAAATTTCTTTAAGTTCTTCATAATTCTCCTCCTACTTTTCATTTGATTTATTTGATATGTATCCCTTTAACAACGCCGGCCAATCAGTTTGGATAATCTCGAATCCCAAGTCTATCAGCTTTCCCCATGTCTCATCAAAACCAATCTTAATGGCATTATTATCATCTAACAGCCCGGAGAGAATGATCTCATCATTTAAGGTAATCGCATTCACCCAGGGAGCGATCCCCGCTTTTTTCAAACGACCCATGAATTCCGGGCTTAAGAATTCACTGTCCAGATCGGTAAAGATAAGCTCCGCCGCGGCCACATTGATATCGTACTTCTGAATGATATCCCATTCCTCCGGGCTCTTCATGATCGGCATATACATGATGCCGGTGCCGCTCTCTTCCAGTTCCTTTAAGAGTTCCTCCTCCACACCGGACTTTAAAAGAATCTGGTCCTTCATATCCATGCGGTCTAAAAGGTCGATGATCTCCTTCCAGTAAAACCAGGACCTGTCAATGTTGATCAGGCACTTTCCGCGAAAATGCTCCAGCACGTCTTCTAAATGTTCCAGCTTCTGTCCGCATACCTGCCGTAAGGAATTCAGCGTAAAGAGCTTCTCCACTTCCTCCGATGACATGGTTCGGATATCACGGTCAATTCCCAGCTCAAGAGGCTCTTCCCCATTATGGAATGCGTAAAATACTTTGTCCGTAGTCATGGACGCATCCACCTCGATCATATCCGCTCCATGAAGCAGTGCGTTCTTATATGCCAGACAGGTATTCTGCACCACGTTCCCGCCGCACGTACCGCGATGAGCCGCAATCAAAATCCGGTTCTTATCGACGAGTTCTCTGATTGACTGATTCTTTGTGTACATTTTCCGTACCTCCTTGTCTCTATATCTATTTTATACACTATTTATTGGAACGTGTCAATATTATTTCCAAATTATTTTGTTTATTTTACATAGTTATAACATAGATTTTACATTTTTTTGTGCATTTTATTATGTTACCTTTTGTTTTTCGCAGTTAAAAACCCCATTTTATTTGGCACGTTCAAATTAATACATCTGTTTTCTGTGTTACATTCGACTTTAAAAGTTTTTATTTCTGCTTAGCTTTCACCTTTTAACGAAAGTCTATCCTTGCCTCATAAAAGCATAAAAAAACGTCGCGCAACAAATTTCAGGTGTCTTATTGCTTACCTAAAACTTATTGCGCGGCGCCTTCCATACTTTTTATTTCCATTGCTGCCGGTTATTTCTTTTTATCCATGCTCCGTAATTTCGCAGAGTGCGGCTACCTCTTATATCGATGCGCATTTTGACTTCATGTCAATGTGGGATACCGATTTCTCTCCGCCCGCCACTACCGCTAAACTTGTTTTTGGCGATTCATCCCTCCGCCTATTGAGATGGGAGAATTCCCGCTTGTTTCGTTAAATGCCCGATCACATTCCTCCTGCGCCTTCTCCAGCGCGTCATCCATCTCTTCGATTCCCGATGCGATGGACCGGATCGCCTTACCCAGAATATCCTCAAACAGGAACTCATTGAAATCAGGATTTCTGTCATGTTTATAAAGCCTCCAGCCGGGTTCGAAGGATTTTTCCATGTTCTCGAGCCACGGATAGCGTTCCAGGATATCCATATTCCTGCTGATCTGGCGGTTGCAGACGTATCCGCCAAGATACGTGATGGTCTCCGCGATATCCTTCCGGTACAGCCACTTTAAGAAGCTCATGCACGCGTCATACTTTTTGCTGAATCTGGAGATTCCCACCGAGCCTCCGCCCGACAATGGCTGCCCGCCCGGAACGGTGTCGCAGGCGATTCGCCCCAGCACCTTCGATTCCGGATTGTGTATCATCTCGGAGGCATAGTTGGAAAACACGATATGCATCGCCGTATTCCCCTCCGAGAACTGGCGGGTGGGTTCCCCCCACCACTGATAGATATCACTGCCCGCATACTTGCAGGTATCCAGATAATTGCGGATCGCCTGTTTCATCTCGGGGATCAGGATATTTACATTTCCCCGTGCATCGAAGATATCCTTCTTCAGTTCCCTAAAACGCGGCAGAAAATCGCACGCCGCCAGGAATGTTCTTCCATAAGCGGTAACGGCTCCATACCTCGTCCTGGAATCGGGATTCTCTTTTCTCGTAAAAAATCTGGCCACTTCATTGTATTCTTCAAACGTCTTAGGAATCTCCAGACGCCGTTTGTATTTTTCGAAAAATTCCCTCTTGATCAGCTCATCCTCAAATAAATCCTTCCTATAGAACAGCATCTGCACGCAGGCATCCAACGGAAACGCGTACTGGACACCATGAACCATGGAATAGTTTTCCGAGAGTGAGGGAAGAATCTGCTGCCGCAGCCACCTGACCGAAGAGCTGGAGCTGTCGAAGGGCTGATAAATCTTATCGCCCAGCTCCGTCATCCACGCCATATCGATGCGGACCAGATCATAGGGGCTGTTCTGCACGCAGGCCTGCGCCATCTTGTAATGCTCATCGTAGGAAACCTCGATCATATTGACCTTGATACCGGTCTCCCTGGTAAAGGAAGGAAGCAGCATGCCGATAGCCTTGCTGGTCAGATTCTGAATGGTCAAAAAACAGATGCTGTCTTTCTTCCCTGCGGCCGGAAGGGGATTATCGTAGAATCCGTCATTTTCCATGATGATCTGCTGTTTCTGCGCAGGCGCCGTCTCCGCCTCTTCCCCGCCGGCATTCACGATCTGCTCCGCTATGTTCCTTCCCATCAGCTTATAATTCAGCTCATATCTGCACACGGCCGGATCGATTCCGATGCTCTTGCTGGTCAGCGCATATATAACCGGCATTTTCTTATCCGGATTATACTGATGGGCCACCCTCAAATAATCGGCGTCCTCCTGGCTCATGGCAATCACCGCGTCAAAATCCTCTTTCGATCCCAGGATATCAAAGGCCTTGTTAAACCACATGCTGTCGTCGCTGGGAAATATTTTGCAGGAGCAATTATCGTCCTCCAGTACATCCACCACACCGTTAATAAAGCTTTTATTATTGGAATAGATGCTGTTCTCACAGAGCAAAGCCACATTCTGATGGCCATCCTCGATACACTTAACCGCGATATCCCGTCCCGCCTGTTCAAATCCAAAGGATACGTAGACAGACGCGTCCGGCATTCCCTTTACCTTTCTTTCGGCAAAGAAAAACCTGGTATCTGAAGTGTATAATCCCCTGTTCTTAAGAAGCGAGCTGACCACCACCACCGCCATGGGATTTAAGGAGAGAGCCTTCTTTACCGCTTTTTCCTCGTCGCACTCCAGGTTATTGGTGGATATGAGTTCTATGCTGATCTCGTACTCCCGCAGGTACTGTTCCAGCCCGTTATATAAATCGTTGTAGCATTTTAAGCTGATCTTAGGCACAATGACGCAGACTCTCCGTGCCGTACCGGCCCGCAGCTGCTGGGCCTGGACATTCATTTTATATCCCATCTCTTTGGCAATCCGCTCCACCAGCTGGATTTTTTCGGCGCTGACGTTTCCCCTCTTGTTCAACACATTGGAAACTGTGCCGTGGGATACCCCTGCTTTGGCGGCAATATCTTTGATCGTTGGCATAGGCTGCACCTCGTTTTTGGTTCGTTCAAATTTTATTATTTTCATTATAGCACGAGGGCAGAGAGTTTTCTATCTGTTTTTTGCGAGGACTTTGTGCAGGACACTGGAGCGGGACTTTCGTACGCGGTTTTAAAACGAGGCTGCGCACGGTTCCATGACTTCCGCCTCCAGTACGATCCTCACCTGCTCCACCCTCCTGTCTTTCATCTTCATGACAGTTATGGTCATATTTTCATAATAGAGCACATCCCCTTCTTCCGGTATCCGCTCCGCCAGCTCCATCACCCATCCGCTTACGGTAAACGATTCAAACTCTTCCTCACCGCCCAGCTCCTCAAACAGCTTTTCCACGCTGGTATTGCCTAAAACCAGGTATTCCTGATCAGATATCTTCTCAATTTCCTGAACCACCACATCGTGTTCATCCCAGATTTCCCCCACCAGCTCCTCCAGAATATCTTCCAGAGTTACAATGCCCATGGTTCCTCCAAACTCATCGATTACCACCGCAATATGCATCTTATTTTTCTGAAGTTCCTTCAGGAGGACGTTGATTTTCTTACTCTTCGCCACATACAGCGCCGGTCGGACAATGGCCTCAACGCTACATACACCGCGATACACCTGATTATAAAAGTCCTTCTGGTAAATGATCCCGATAATGTCGTCGATCTTATCCTTATAGACGGGGAGACGGGAGTATCCGGTCTCGCCAAACACCGCTGCTATCTCCTCTTTATCCGCATCGACGGGAATTCCTGTCACATCGACACGCGGGGTTGCGATATCCATGGCTTCCAGCTCTGTAAATTCAATGGCGCTCTTGATCAGGCTTCCTTCCTGTTCATCAATCCCGCCATCCTGTTTCGCCTCCTCCACGATGGCAAGCAGCTCCTCCTCCGTAATGCCGGAATCTCCCGAAGTCCGGATCAGGACTGACAGCAGCTTTTTCCACTGTTTGAATAAGTAATTAGCGGGTGTCAGCAGCACCATAAACGCATTTAAAAACGGGGCGGAGAACATGGCAAACTGCTCCGGGGACTCCTTGGCAATACTCTTCGGGGAAACCTCACCGAAGATCAGCACCACGATCGTCGTCACCACGGTTGATATACTGGCGCCTGCCTCATCGCCCAGGAGCTTCACAAATATGACCGTAGCCAGCGACGCACTTGCAATGTTGACGATGTTATTCCCGATCAGGATCGTGGACAGCAGCCCGTCATAGTTTTCGGACAGCTTTAACACCAGCCCTGCCCTCTTATTTCCCTTTTCCGCCATATTCTTGATCCGAATCCGGTTCAGCGAGGAAAATGCCGTCTCCGTCGCCGAGAAATACGCGGACATAATGATACATCCAATAATAATAATCAATGAGATACTCTGTTCTTCCATAAATTTTTCCTTCCTCTTTCTTCTTTTTTGACACATAGAGTCCGCCTTGACGGACTCACACACCAGGGCGCGGCTGCTTTTGCAGCCAAAGAATGCTTTTCTACTACGCAAAAAAGCATAGCCCGCCTTTCCCGAGGGAAACGCAGGTTATGCTCCTATGTCAACATTTCATTTTAATTATCATTTTCTTTTTTATCAACCGGTATGTAACTGTCGTATTTGAGTTTGCCCGGTGTGTGTCAGATTCAGCGTCACTGTCGGCGTCGTCCATGAAATCAGTAAATTCCTTTCTGCATAAAGCGGTAATATGAAAGAAATTATAAAGAACCCCAGCGTCATTGTCAAGAAGCGTCCGCATTCCTTAACGCTTTCTTATCACCTTCGTTTCTGCATCTTTTTCGATGGACAGGACTGCACGTCCGGCTGGTTCACTGCACACGGAAATAACCGGTCAAGCGCCTCGATCGCCTCCTTAGCGTCACTGCCGTCTGCCACCACATAAAAACGCTCTCCCTTTTTCAGCTCTCCCGCCTTCAGTATGCTCTTTCCATTAAAATGTTTCTCTTCATTTTCAACCGTAATGCTGCTTGTAAAACGGCTGGATATCAAAATCAGTTCCATCATCTGTTCCCTGGCCATTTTCTCTTCTGGCGCCAGATTGTACTCTCTGCTCTTCATTAATCTGTATCCGGTCCTTTCCCTATGATCATTTTATATAATGTCCTACTCTGTCTGATTCTTTTACGTCTGATCATTTTCTCCAAATCTGTTTCGTTCAATACTGCCTTTCTTCTTCCATTTTATCTTTAAAATTATATTTTTGTAAGCGAATTTGATCTGCCTTTTTAAACTTTGTCTATTTTACCTTATATCCAGGCTTTCTGCATTTGTATTTTTTTCCATCGGTTACCGTTCACAGTCCTAATATAGTAAAATACCGCATTATCAATTGCATTTCCGCCCACAATATAGTATACTGGAAGAAGCAAGAACGTACGTTCTATTTTAACAAAACAGAGAGGAGCCGTCAATGGAAAATAAAATCATACCACCCCAGGCCACGCCGACAGACAATTCCGGATTATCCATTGACTACCTGGTTATTTCTTCCCCCTCCGACACGCTTCCCTACCAGAATGCAATAAAAGAAGCGCCGCTCCTCGCCATAGACACAGAGACAACCGGGCTCGACCCGCACCGCGACCGGCTCCGTCTGATCCAGATAAGTGCTCCTGGTATTCCTGTGCTTGTCTTTGACTGTGCGGTATTTCTCCCTGATGGAATTTCCTGCTTAAGAGAGCTTCTGGACACCCCTTCGGAAAAGCTGTTCCACAACGCTAAGTTTGACTTACAGTTTCTCATGGGGATTGGAATCGAATGCTTTCCAGTCTTCGATACCATGCTGGCCGCTCAATTGCTCCGGCCATGCGGCGGTCCTTTGCGGGCGGGCCTGGCGGCGGTGGCGGACCACTATCTCGGCATCAGGATGGATAAGACAGAGCAGACAGGGCCCTGGGACAGCACCTCTCTGACCGGATCCCAGCTGGCCTATGCCGCGTTGGATGCAGGGATTCTGCTGAAGCTGTACGGTGTGATGAAGCCGCTCCTGGCTCATCACGGTCTCGACCGGATTGCCTCCATTGAGTTTGCCTGCGCTTCCGCCATCGCCCATACAGAATATGACGGAATCAATCTCGATCTGGAACAGTGGGATTCGCTGCGCAGGAAGACCGAGAAACAGTATAACGATGCTCTGGAGACCCTCTACACCTACAGCGGCACTCCCACGTACCAGCTGACCCTGTGGGGCGGTGAGGAAGCCCTGGACGTAAACTTTGAGAGCAATCCCTATGTGCTCAAACTACTGAACCGGTACGGAATCCCGGTCAACTCCACATCGCGAAGAAGCCTGGCTCCCTACCATAACCAGCCTTTGGTACAGGCGCTGACCGAATACAGAAGGCACTCCAAATCCCTCTCTTCCTTCCTCCATCCCATTCCGGCCCAGATTCATCCCGTGACTGGCCGGCTCCATCCGAAATACATGCAGATCGGCGCCTGGAGCGGAAGAATGAGCTGTTACAATCCCAATATTCAGCAGATTCCGCGGGAAGCCGATTTTCGCGGCTGCTTTACAGCACCCCATGGAAGAAAACTGGTTCTTGCCGATTACTCCCAGATCGAGCTGCGCGTAGCGGCACAGATTTCCGGTGACTCCAGAATGAAAAGTGCCTGTCAGAAAGGCGAGGATCTCCATGCCCTCACCGCCTCCCTGATTTCCAATGTTCCGATCAGTCAGGTAACAAAAGCGCAGCGTCAGGCCGCAAAGGCTGTGAATTTCGGTCTGATATTCGGTATGGGCGCGGAAGGACTCAGACTGTACTCGAGTCAGTCCTATGGCGTAGACATGACTTTAGAAGAAGCAGAACAGTTTCGCAGTGCCTTCTTTCAGAATTACCATGGGATCAACTGGTGGCACCATGACTTAAGAGAGAGCCATCCCCTGGAAGGCCGAACGCTCACAGGACGCAAGTTCCTGTTTTCCCCGGACACAGGTCTGGCCGATCTGGCCAACACTCCGGTTCAGGGCACGGCCGCCGATATTCTGAAGCATGCCCTCGGCCTTCTGGCCTCCCGGATCCGGGAAAGTGACAAGAAAATCGTAGGCATCGTCCACGACGAAATCCTGATGGAAGTCCCGGAGGAGGAAGTGGACGATGCGGTTGTTCTGTTAAAAAATACGATGGAAGAAGCCGCGCGTGCGATACTCTCTGATGTTCCCTGCGAAGCAGATGCAAAGGCCGCTGATTCCTGGGCAGGCAAGTCAAAAACCCCGTAGCTTCATAAGACGCCGCGCCCTGGCACACACCTGTTTTCTGTCATTTTCCAGGTTACATTCTGCGAAGGCTGCCATTTCCTCTCTATATGCAGAACCTGGGAATTGTTCCAGAAAGCATTCCAGAATATGTCCCTTTGCAACATTCCGGCATTCCGGAGACGGCACACCGTGATGGAGAAACGTATGACCGTCTATATTCAAAAGAAGGGGAATGATCGTCGTTTCCTCTTCCGGACAGACCTTCAGAAGCTTCCCGACACACGAGACCGCATTGCCGAATTCCGCAACCTGCTGCGACCGGAACGAGAGGAGATACTTCTCTCTCATTTTCCCCCAGATGTCCCTGCCTCCGGCTTCCAAAAGCCCCGGAAGCGTAAGAAGCATTCCCCACTTTATAAAATTATTCTCGCTGTCCAATAGCCCGATTAAGCGGTCCCCATATGGAAGAAGCATGGCCGGGCGCTCTTCGCTGATTTTCCGCACCGCCTTCTCCGCCTGATACTTAACGGCCGTTTTCTCCGTTTCCATAATCTCAATAAGAAGCGGAATCACCGAGTCGTCACGGTATCCCAGCTCCGCATACACCTTCGAATCTTCTTTTTTTCTCAGTTCCGTCATAAGCTGTTCCCGTTCCATCAATCATGCCCCCCTTACTTATACCTGCCACTTGTTTTCTAATTTCAGTTTAGGGACAGAGGTGTCATTTGTCAATACCATTCTGGTTCCGGAAGCCGGCAGAATTGCTTGCGCATGAACGAAGATCTATGTAACCGCGTCCCCCCGGGCACGCTGGTACTGCCCGAACCGGACCCCCAAAAAAATAACAGGCGTGGAATTTCCAGTTCTGAAATCCCACGCCTCACTCTTTCATCATATTCCATTTTATTACAGACGGCTCAGCCTCTCACATCGATATCCACAAGCTCCAGGCCATCATCCACTTCATGCAGATAGAGGTCGTCTATATGCCTGCGCAGAACCCGTTTTCCTCCCACATCGCCTTCCAGCGCCAGAAGCTCATTCCTGTATGCTTCTGAAAAAATCGCGGGGTTTCCGAACTCACCCATATTGCACAGACAGCCGATTCCTCTTTTGCTGTTTCTCCAGCCTTCGATCAGGCCCTCTATGGTGGCCGCCTTCAGATACGGCTGGTCACAGACCGCGAAGCAGTACGAGGCTTCTTCACCGTCCGGTGATGCCGCGGCTTCCAGGGCCAGGTGGATCGAATGAGAGATTCCCAGACTGCTCTGTACGTTCTCTACCACCACATACCCTCTTTTTTCCAGGTCTTCCATGATCTCCGGATACTGTGTTACTACGATTTTATCATCGAAAAGGCCATCCGGCAGTTTTTCCACCTCCTCCACGATATACTGATACATTGGCTTCCCGTGAAACGGGGTAAGCAGCTTGTTTCCATCAAACCGCCTGCTGTTTCCTGCTGCCAGCAGTATAAGAGTCAGTTTCATCTGCCAAATCCTCCATTCTACCTGTCCTTTAAAAAGAAAATGCTCTCCTCCGGAACTACCAGGCGCTCCGGCACCTGCTCCTTCATATCATCCTTCCAGCGCTCTTTCGGTATCTTCCACCAGAGATCATTTTCCAGAATAAGTGTAACCTCAAAGGGGTCATCCAGAATCTGCTTCAGGCGGCACTCCATCACATTTTCCTTTTCCGACTCATGGGCGGCGGTAAAGTAATGGGCGCGTATTCCGATAAACGGCGTATCCTTTGGGACTTCCCTGTCTCTTATTATAACCTGAATATCCCAATTTGGCACGTAAAATGTGTGGGCATCCACATATTTAATATCCAGAATGTTCTTACATCCGGTCAGCTTGGCCGCCGACACGGTCTCAGGCTCTTTAAAGACATCCTTTACGGCCCCCGACACCACAATTTCACCCTCGTTGATCACGTGGATTGTACTGCAGAAACGATAGATCTCATCTCTGCTGTGCGTGACAAGGAGCACGTCACCGTCATAGTTTCTCAGTTCCTCCAGCTGTTCCAGCTGAAGCTTCTCTTTCAGATAGTAATCCAGAGCGGAAAATGGTTCGTCCAGCATCAGCACCTCCGGCTTTGATGCCATAATCCTGGCCAGGGCGGCTCTCTGCTGCTGGCCGCCCGATAGTCTGGAAGGATACCGGTCCGCCAGTTCGCCGATATGATACATATCCAGATACCGCATGGCGGCTTCATGCCGCTCTGACTTGGGGCAGGACAGGGCCATCTCCACATTTTCCCGTATGGTCATGTGGGGGAACAATGCATAGTTCTGAAACAGATAACCGACTCCCCTGTCCTGAATTTTTACGTTGATCCCTTTTGCCGAATCAAACAGCACACGGCCATTTAACTCGATTCTTCCCTCGTCCGGTGTGAAGATTCCCGCGATGCACTTTAAGGTCATGCTCTTGCCGCATCCCGAGGCGCCTAAGATCCCTGTGATTCCGGAATCTCTCTCCGTGTCGAAGGCGACATTTAAAGTCATATCCCTCAATTTTTTCTTGATCTCTACCTTCAGGCTCATGGCTCACTCCTACGAAAATTTCTTTTTGCCTGTGGCGGCCACATTCATGCCTGCCACGATGAGAAGGGATATGGCAACGATAATGATCACGTATTTCCCCGCTCCCTCCATGTCTCCCGCCGCCACTTCTGAATAGATGGCAAGGGGCAGCGTCCGCGTCTTTCCCGCGATATTTCCGGCGATCATGGCCGTCGCTCCAAATTCTCCCAGTCCTCTGGCAAAGGCCAGAACACCGCCCGAGAGAACTCCCGGCATGGCCATAGGCATAAGAATCTTCCAGAAAACCTTCCGCTCCGGTATCCCCAGGGTTCTCGCCGCGTTTAAGACATTCTCATCGACCAGTTCGAACGCGCCCCTTGCAGAACGGTACATAAGCGGAAATGATATCACCACCGCCGCAAGCACCGTTGCCTGCCAGGTAAACACGATTTTATAGCTGAATACAGCAAGAAGCAGCTTTCCGATCGGGCGCTTCACTCCAAATATGTAAAGCAGAAAGAACCCGGCCACCGTCGGAGGCAGAACGAGAGGAAGTGTGAGTACTCCGTCCAGTATAGCCTTTGCCCGTTCTGATTTCAGGGCAATCACCGCTCTGGCCGCCCATATCCCCAGAAAAAATGTGAAAATAATCGATATGACTGATGTTTTTAGTGAAATGAGAACCGGTGACAAATCCACTTACTTCTCCTCCTTATCTCTGGCACATTACCCGGCGTTTTATTCTGCCGCTGCGAATCCGTTCTTTACAAAGATATCCATAGCTTCGCTGCTGGCCAGGAAATCGATAAATTTCTGTGCGCCATCCGGATTTTCACAGTCTTTGATGATGCCTGCCGGATAAATCGCCTTCTTAACGCTTCCTTCCGGTGCTTCTGCCACGATCGTTACTTTATCGGTCTGCGCTGCGTCTGTTGCATATACGATTCCGGCCTTTGCACTTCCCTCTGCAACCCAGTTTAAAACCTCGGTTACGTTCGTTCCCAGACTGGCCTTTGCAAGCACCTCATCCCAGAGTCCCAGGTTGGTCAGCGCTTCCTTCGAATACTGGCCTACCGGCACGCTGTCCGGATCTCCGAGCGCTACGTTTTCGGCCTTTGCGATATCCTCGAAAGAGGAGTAGTTTCCTTCGTCACCGGTCGGTACGATGAAAACAATCTTGTTTTCCAGAAGATTCCTGACGCTTCCGTCCTGAATCATGCCTTCGTCGTTTAAAGCATCCATCTGTTTCGTCGCCGCCGAAAAGAATACGTCGATACCGGCCCCCTCTTCGATCTGGGTCTGGAGTTTTCCTGAACTGTCATACGTTCCCTCGATTGTAAAACCAGGGTTCTGCTTTTCAAATAATGGAATCAGTTCATCTCTCAAACAGGTTTCCAGGCTTGCTGCCGCTGCGATGGTCACGGTCTGTGCCTCCGCTTTTTCCGCTGCCTCCGTGGTCTCTTCCGCTTTCGCTGTGGTCTCTGTCTCTGCTTTTGTGGCTGCCTCTGCAGCTGCCTGTGTTGTCGTCTCCGGTTCAGCCTTTCCTGTTCCTCCGCACGCGGTAAGCGCCGCCATCGCCACTGTTAATGCACCTGCTAATAAGATTGCTTTTTTCATTACTTTACTCTCCTTTTCTTCTTTATATAAAAGATACCTTCCAGCACTCCGCCTCCTATGGCGGTTGCCTTATCGGAAATGGTCCAGCAGTGTTCGATGACACCCCTTGGATCAATATCTCCCGATTTCATTCCCTTTGTCACTGCCACACCGTCCTGAAGCAGCCCTCGTACAACGCCTCCCACCTCTGCATATATGGGAGTTCCTCCGCTGTGTCCTACCACGCCGCCCTTTTTAACCAGCGTTCCGATCTCCACAGCTCCCGTAAATATACCGTCAGAAGCAGCGCGAATGATGCGCTCCTTATCGTATCCTCCGATCATTCCGGGGACACCCGTATTCGGAAATGCACTGCCTTCCCAGATACAGCGTCCCAGATTGTGGCCGCGTTTCGTCTCCACCACCACGTGACAGTCCTCACCAGCCGTAAATCCGGGGCCGACACCGATAACAATATCCGCATCCGACATTTTTGATCCCAGATTCACCTTGGCTAAGATAGCGTCCACCACGATATCCGGTCTCCAGGATTGTAACGTCTCACACGACGGATCGACGATTACCGCCACCTTGTCCTGATTCACAGTGTGATCTATTTCCTCCGTATTCCGGCAAAGCACCCCTTCAATATCTTCCACCAGGGCATTTCCTTCATAAACCGCCCGGGAAAATGCGACCGTTCTCCGCACGGTTGTGGGAACCGCAATTTCGGTCATCGCCACGGAAAATCCACAGCGATGCAGCCGGCAGGCGATTCCCGTTGCCAGATCTCCCGCCCCTTTTATCAATACTTTTTCCACAACACTCTCTTCCTTTCAATCAATCTCTTTCTACTTCCTGGCGCACTCTCCGCCGCGTCCCGACAGGATGTCCAAACCATGCGGCAGCGTATCCAGCACGTATTCCAGGCTCTCCCGGACCGCCTTCGGGCTTCCCGGAAGATTGATAATCAGCGTGCCTCCGCGGATGACGCTCACACCGCGGCTCAGCATGGCGCGTTTCGTCACGGTCATGCTGTAGGCACGAATCGCCTCCGCGATTCCCGGAGCATTCCGCTCTGCTACCGCCATCGTGGCCTCCGGCGTCACATCCCGCCTGGAAAATCCGGTTCCGCCCGTCGTCAGCACCAGATCACACTGCACCTGGTCACTCAGGCGGATGAGCTCTGTCTTCAGCGCCTCTCCCTCATCCGGAAGCAGACTCCGGCTAACCACCTCATAGCCCGCTGACTCCAGAATTTCCTTTATCACGGCTCCGCTCTTATCTTCTCTCTCGCCTGCCGCGCCTTTATCGCTGAGCGTTACGATTCCTGCTCTGTACATACGTTTATTTCATCCCCTTCCTTCATCACGCCTCCGTGCAGCACCCGGGTAAAAATTCCGTTGGCAGGCATAATGCATTCCCCCATCTTCTTGAAAATCTCGCAGTGGCTGTGGCACTCTTTGCCAATCTGCGTCACCTCCAGAAGGATATTGCCGCAGGACAGCCTCGTGCCCACGGGAAGGCGGACCAGATCGATCCCCTTCACAATCACATTTTCACCGAAGGCGCCGTCGCCGATCTCGGCTCCCCGCTCCTTAAATGCCTCGATGGTCTCATAGGACAGCAGACTCACCTGGCGGTGCCATTTTCCCGCATGTGCATCATTTTCAATGCCAAATTCCTCTATGAAATGTCCCTCTGAAATTCCCTTTTTCTGTGTCCCTTTTTTCTCGCTGATGCAGACAGCCATAACCTGACCCATGTTTTTATCCTCCGATTTGATTCATATTTAAACATTTTTCCGTTGTACCGTCGGAAAGCGGCAGTTCTCCCTCACGTCCCTCTAAGGAAAGGAAGTGATGGCTTTCCGGCTTCACTCTGATCCACTGTTCCATCAGGCCTCTTAATTCCTCATCGGATACGCCGCTGCGCAGCGGTGTCCGCAAATCGACTCCGGCCGGACTGTCGAGGCAGAGCTTTAAAAACCCATCCGATGTCAGTCTCACCCGGTTGCAGCTTCCGCAGAATTTATGGTGAACGGCGCTGATCAGTCCGATACAGCCCGCCCCCGATGCATAGGTGTAATAGACCGCCGGCCCATTTCCCCTCGGCTCCGTGCTTTCCCTTAAATCGCCGTATTCCTCAGAAAGGATTTTGAGCAGCTCCTCATTATCCATGGCGTGGTACTTTCTTCCCTGTCCGATGGGCATCATCTCAATAAAACGGACAGGAATCCCGCTTTTCACCGAATATTCGGCGAAGGCGAGCACATCCTCCCTGCTCAAATGCTCCATCACCGCACAGTTTATCTTCACCTTCAGCCCGCTCCTGACAGCGGATTCAATCCCTTTCATGACATCCGCGAACCGGTCCCGCCTGGTAATCCGGCTGAAGCGTTCCGGATCCAGCGTATCCAGGCTGACATTGACGCTGGAGAGCCCTGCCTCCGCAAGCTCCGGAGCCATGTCCCCCAGCAGAAGGCCGTTCGTGGTCAACGTCACGTCCTCCATTCCCTCGATCGCATTCAGTTCCCGGATCAGCTGGGAGACGCCCTTTCTCACCAGCGGCTCCCCACCAGTCACCTTCACGCGTCTGATCCCGAGTCTTGCCCCAGTCTCTGCGATCTTTAAAATCTCCTGGTAGGTGAGAATGTCTTCGTGGCGCATTAAGTCGATGCCTTCCTCCGGCATACAGTAGCGGCAGCGCAAATTGCACCGGTCCGTCACGGAAATGCGGATATAATCGATCTTTCTTCCATTGCCGTCTCTCATAGGCTCTCTCCGTCTTTCCGGTAGAGGCCGCTCTTGCCGCCATCCTTCAGCAGGAGAGTGATATCCGTCATGGTCATGCCCCGGTCCATGGCCTTGCACATGTCGTAGATTGTGAGCAGAGCCACATTTACACCGGTCAGGGCTTCCATCTCCACGCCGGTCTTTCCGCTGGTCTTTACGGTACAGACGGCTTCCACCGCCATCCTGTCATCATGGAGAATAAAATCCACCGTGCACTTCGTCAGCATCAGCACGTGGCAGAGCGGTATAAGATCAGAAGTTCTCTTCGCCCCCATGATTCCGGCCACGCGCGCCACGCCCAGCACGTCCCCTTTTTTGGCTGTTCCCTGTTTTATAGCCTCATAGACCTCACGGTTTACGTGAATAAAGCCATGCGCAGTTGCGATTCTGTCCGTCACGGCCTTCTCTCCAACGTCCACCATGCGGGCGTTGCCGTGTTCATCAAAATGTGTCAGTCCTTCCATCTTACCAGCCCTTTCCAAATCCACAGTTGGGATAATGACAGACCTCGCAGGACAGGCAGAGTCCGCCTCTTCCCAGTTTGTCCAGCTCTGTCTTCGTCACGGGATCATCCGCCATGAGGCGCGGCAGCACCAGGTCAAACACCGTGCGCCTGGCGTACATGACGCAGCCTGGAAGGCCTGCCACCGGTATCTGGCGGCCATCCTTTTCATAGTAGGCAAGCAGGAACATGGCGCCCGGAAGCACAGGCGCTCCGTACGATACGACACGCGCTCCAGTGCTGCGGATAGCGAGTGGCGTCTTATCGTCAGGATCCACGCTCATTCCGCCGCTCACCAATACCATGTCGGCTCCCTGTGCGATAAATTCCAGGATCGCCTTCCTCGTATGCTCCGGATTGTCATCCGTGATCGTCTGTCCCATCACTTCCCCGCCGAATTCCTTCACCTTTTCCTTCAGGACAGGGCCGAACGCGTCTTTGATCCGTCCGTGATAGACTTCGCTTCCCGTCGTCACGATTCCCACCTTCTTGTTCTGATACGGGAGTATGGTAAATATCTTCTTTCCGCCGCAGACCTCCACGGCTTCCTCCATCTTCTCTTTTTCGATGACAAGCGGTATAATCCGGGTTCCGCACAGCTTGTCTCCCGGCTCTACCGGAGTGTTGTTGTGCCTGGAAGCGATCATCATCTCCCCCAGTCCGTTGATTCTGTCCAGCAGTTCTGTATCTATCTTAAGAAGCCCGCGGACCGTGGAGGTCAGTTCAATCTTTCCTTCCTTCACTCCGCTTCGTTCCATATAATCGCCTCTGCACAGGCCGCAAAGAATCTCGGCCGCCTCATTTTCATGGTATTTCGACTCGTCCTTTTCCCAGACGTATAAATGCTCCTTACCCAGCGAGAGCAGCACCGGAATATCCTCCTCCGTCACCACATGGCCCTTCTTAAACTTCGCATCTTTGATCACCCCCGGGATGATCTGCGTAATGTCGTGGCACAGTACGTGGCCAACCGCATCTTCTGTCCTGATTTCCCTCATGACTCCTGCTCCTTTATCCTTGATTTTTTAATCTTGATTTATAACCCAATTTTTTACCTCACTTTATCATTACAGGCAGCCCATCCATTTGCGTCGATATTCTCAAGTGAGAATATCCCTGATAAAATTAAAATGGGTGATTGCCCGTCCCCATCCTCCTGTCTAGTACAGCATTCACTGGAACTTATGCAACGCTGTACTAGTGCCGCCGGACTTAAATGCGTACTGCATAGTGCGTGATATCTGCGTCAGGTGTGCGTCCGCGAAGCGACGGCGTAGTGGACCCTACGACTAGCTTCGTGGGCGTGCTCCTGGCGTAGATAGCGGGTGCTATGCAGTACGTATTTAGGTCCGGCGGTACTAGCTGTAATACTTTTCAAACAACTCTGCAACCGCATTTTCTGCTTCGTTCACAAACTGTAAATACTTATTTAAAAACGCTTCTCCCTCTTCGGTCAAAACCGTGGTTCCGCCATTTTCACCGCCGCGTTTTCCTTCCATAAGCGGAAAGCCTAAGTCCTCCTCCGCCTTATGTATGATCTTCCAGGCCTTGGAATACGCCATATGCATCTCCTGGCACGCGGCCGATAAGGAACCGCGTTCCCGCACAAGCTGCATCAGGCCCGCGACTCCCGGTCCAAAGTTCCGTTCCTCATAGTAAAGCCTGAGTTTCATATGGAAACGCAGTATTTTCTCCTGCTCCATCTTCGCCGCCTTTCTCTTCTGCTACAAATGGTCCCCGCGCAGAAAACAGGACACCGCGCACGGTACCGGATGCAGCCGTTCCATATCTCCTGCTATCCTGGCTGCCTTCGCTAAGAGTTCCTCCTGATCCGCCTTGTTCATCACTACCCGGTAGTCTCTTTCTCCCACCAGCTTTCTCGTACCGGATTCACTGGTGAGAATCTTCGCCGCGTCGCCGCATGTGATCCGGTGGCTGTAATGTCCATCCGGTCCTTTCTGCAGACCCAGCAGTTCGGCAGCCTGTTCTGTGCGGAAACAGAATTCCTCCAGCTCACCGCCGATGCAGTCCAGTCCCATACAGCCGATAACAACGTCGGTGCACTCCAGTATCACAGGCTCTCCGTCCTTTGGAACCTTTATGGGAAGCCGCTTCGCCCCATCCGCTTCATACAGCAGGACGTCGGCCAGCTCCTTCAGCCTGGCAGCCTCCGCTAAGGGCAGGCTTTTAAGCTTACCGCCGGCCGCAGGAACACCGGCCACGAGGACTGAACCATTTCTCTCCAACCGCTTCGCCGCGTCCTCTGCGCAGTCAGTCTCCACCACGTTCCGGTCCGGCGGGTTAAAGATATGGGTCGTCGTCGTCACAATGACCGTCTTTCCCATATCCGCCAGTTCGTCCGCCAGCCGGAACATGACGCTCGTCTTTCCGCCTCCGCCGGTCAGGGCAATCACCCTGTGGCGTTCCGTGGAAAGCTTTAACGCCTCCCACAGAGTGGGGCGCTCCCGAAGTCCGTCATGTTCCCAACTGTAAGCTATCATACTTTTTTTCCTTTCGATTCCCTAATCCAGTTCCATCCGGCGCTGTCTCGGAACGTAGCTTCCCTTCTTCTCCAGTACCACGTTTCCGTCCCTGGCGGCCAGTTCGCCTTTCAAGTAAACCTGCTCCGCCTTTCCCTTCACCTTCGTGCCCTCAAATGGACAGTAGTCCACATTGGCAACCTGATTCTCCACGGACATGGTCCATTCGGTATCCGGGTTCCAGACGACGATATCCGCGTCACTTCCGGGAGCGATGGCTCCCTTCTGCGGGTATACCCCGTAAAGCTTCGCCGGGTTCTCGGAGAGCAGACGGCACATCTGCTCCAGCTTCAAATCGCGTTCCAAAACGCCGAAGCTGTAGATCAGAGCCGGTCTCGACTCCACTCCGGGCATGCCGCAGGGGATCTTCGTAAAGTCGTCTTTTCCCGCCGCCTTCTGGCCGGTGGTGAAGCTGCAGTGATCGGTTGAAATCGTCTGAATATGGTCTTTTCTGATGGCGTTCCACAGCCTTGTGCTGTCTGTCTCCTTCTTGATAGTAGGAGCGATCACGTACTTGCTTCCCTCAAAATCCGGTAAGCTGTATACGCTTTCATTCAGAACGAGGTACTGCGGACACGTCTCCAGAATCACCTCCTGGCCCCGTTCCCTTGCATACTTCACTTCCTGATAACCGGCTCCCGAGCTTAAGTGCACGATGATAACCGGCGTATGTACCAGATCCGCGATCTTGAGCAGACGGCTGATCGCCTCCGCCTCCACCACGGCCGGTCTCGTCTTCGGATGTGCGTCGGTGGTGAGGTGGCCTTTCGCCTTCTCTTCCTCTGTCAAAGCTTCGATGATTCCCTTGTTTTCGCAGTGAACGCCGGCGATTCCGCCGACCTCCTTCAGCCGCTTTAAAACCTGGTAGATGGATTTGTCATCCAGCACCATGTCGTCATAGGTCATATAGATCTTAAAGGAAGTCACTCCCTCGTCCACGATCTGCTGGAGCTCCTCGCTGATCCCGGCATTCCAGTCGGATATGGCCAGATGGAAGCCGTAGTCACAGGAGGCGTTGCCGTCGGCCTTTTCATGCCAGTGCTCCAGAGCCTTATGTAAGCTTTCTCCCTTGTACTGCGTTGCGAAGTCAATAATCATGGTTGTGCCGCCGGATAAGGCCGCCTTCGTTCCAGTCTCAAAATTATCCGCAGTGACCGTTCCCGATACATGCAGATCGAAATGGGTATGAGCATCGATAAATCCGGGAAACAAAAGCTTCCCCGACACATCGACCACTTCCGCTTCCTCGTCCGTAATCTCCGGAGCCACGGCTCCGATCTTCCCATCCTCTACCAGAACGTCAGCTTTTTTACAGCCTTCCCCCGATACCACGGTACCGCCTTTTAATACTTTTTTCATGGGACAATTCCTTCCTTTCTGCTGTCTGTTACAGGAAAGAAGCGTATCGGGCTTCCTCCCGCTTAATCCGCTCCCTGCCGGCTTTTCCCACCGCGTGTTCGATATTCAGCCTAACGATGCAGACATCATTCCAGCTGCTGCGGATCGCAGCCTCGCCCTCCTCCCCGAACTCCGGGGAAAATCGTTCCGCCAGAAGCTTTAATGCCTCCCGCTTCTCTTTCTCATCCGCCACAATCACGGCTCTGCCAAACGCGATCACGCTGGTATAAGCGGTCGAAAATGCTTCCGGTATCACCTCATCTTCTCCCACAACACAGAAGGAAACCTTATCGGAGCGCCGAAAGCCCTCCATCTTATGGCCTTCCTTTGCACAGTGGAAATAGATTGCGTCGTCTCCGTACACATAATTCATCGGAACACCATACGGATAACCGTCGTCTCCCTGGACAGACAGCACTCCATGGGTTCCGTTCTTCAAAATACTCCTGGCTTCCGTTTCCGATAACTGCTGATTCTTTCTTCTCAATTCTCTGAACATGACGGCCTCCATTCTCCGCTCGCATGCATAAGCACAACATTGCATAAGTTTCTGTGAATGTTCACTGAAATAACTTATTTTCAGTATACCTTATTTTTCTTTTGCATACAACCGTTTCAGGCGGAGAAACGTATTTTTACTTTAAGGGCGCAGGACCATACTGCTCGGCCCTCTGCGCCCTTATCAAGGTTTTTCTTTTTACTTTTTACTCTTTCTGTATGCTGTGTCTTCCAGAGGCAGTGACGTACGGAATTTTCCGTCGAGTTTGTAGTAGGCGCCCTGAACTGCCGGTGCCGTTGGGATGGAGGTGATTTCTCCGATTCCCACTGCTCCGTATGCCAGCGGATCCTTGTTTTCTTCTACAATGATGCTCTCAACCGGCGGAGTCTTATCCGCGCGGAATAAGCCGAGCGTACCGAACTTTGCCAGAGGTTTTCCGTGATCCAATGGGAAATCCTCTGTCAGGGCGTATCCCAGGGACATCACTACACCACCCTCGATCTGCCCTTCTACGGACAGCGGGTTAATGGCTTTTCCGACGTCATGGGCCGCAACCACTTTTTCAATGGTGCCGTCTTCATTCAGGCACACCACCTGGGTCGCGTAGCCGTAGGCCACGTGGGATACCGGATTCTTCTTGCCGCATCCCATGGGATCAGTAGCGGCTAAGTATTCGCCGTAATACTCTTTTCCATTCAAATCCTCCAGGGTCTTTCCGCCCTTTAAATCTTCCAGAATATCCATACAGGCTCTTCTGGCCGCCTCGCCTGTCACCAGGGTCTGGCGGGAACCGGAGGTCGTACCGGAATCGGGTGCCAGGTTCGTCTCAGCTGCCACATAGACCACACGGTCTCCCGTGACGCCCAGCGCCTCACAGACCACCTGCTCCAGCACGGTTCCCAGTCCCTGACCGATACACGATGCACCGGAGCGGACATGAACCTTTCCGTCCTCGATGGTCATACGGCAGCGGCCCCAGTCCGGGATACCGACGCCGACGCCGGCATTCTTCATGGCACAGCCGATTCCCACATACGGGTGGCTGTCGTAGATTTCTTTCACCGCCTCCAGCGTCTCTGCAAGGGCTGTGCCCGGAGAGGCGATCTGGCCGTTGGGAAGCTCCTGACCCGGCCGTATGGCGTTGCGGTAGCGGATTTCCCACGGGGTAATCCCCACCATCTCTGCCAGGAGGTTTAAGTTGCACTCCGTAGCAAAGCAGCTCTGGGTTACGCCGAAGCCGCGGAACGCACCTGCAGGCGGATTATTCGTATAGACGGCGGTGCCGTCGATGTCGATGTTCTGATAGTTATAGGGGCCTGCCGCATGGGTACAGAGCCTCTGAAGCACCGGTCCTCCCAGGGAAGCGTAAGCGCCGGTATCCGTGATCACCTTTGCCGCCATGCCGGTTAAATATCCGTTCTCATCACAGGCTGTGGTAAATTCCATCCACGCCGGATGGCGTTTCGGATGAATCATAATGCTTTCTTTTCTCGTCAGCCTCACCTTGACCGGCTTTCCCGTATGGTAAGCGAGAAGGGCCGCATGATGCTGTACCGCCATATCTTCTTTGCCGCCGAAGCCGCCGCCCACCAGTTTGTTAATGACATGGACCCTGGAAAGCTCCCAGCCCAGCATTCCGGCGCATTCGCGCTGCGTATCATACGTTCCCTGGTCGGACGAATAGATCAGAGCCTCTTTCTTCTCCCTGTCTACGATAGCGACGGAGCATTCCGGCTCCAGGAACGCATGCTCTGTAAATGGAGTGCGGTATTCCTTTGTCACCACATATTTGGAGTTCTCGATGGCCTTCTTCGCGTCGCCCCGCACCAGGTGCTCGTGAGCCAGCACGTTGCCTGTCTCATGAACCAGCGGCGCATCCGGTTTTAAAGCTTCCTGCGGGCTGAATACCCCCGGTAGCTCCTCATATTCGATTTTCACCAGCTTTTTGGCTTCTTCCAGAATCTCCGGCGTATCGGCCGCCACCAGGCAGACCGCATCTCCCACGTAACGGGTGATCTCACCCACCGGAATCATGGTATCCCAGTCCTTCTTTAAATGACCTACTTTATTGCCTCCCGGAACGTCATCGGCGGTTAGGACCGCACGGACTCCCGGCAGCGCAAGCGCTTCGGATTTATCGATGGACAGGACCCTTGCCCTCGGATACGGTGTGCGGATGGCACTTCCGTAAATCATACCCTCCACTTCCATATCATCCACGTACTCCCCGTAACCGAGCACCTTTTCCGGCACATCCACACGATGCGCGCGCTGTCCGATATGATCTACCACCGGGGCTTTTAAATCCTTCGCGTCCTCACGGAACAGCTTTGCCGCCAGCAGAATCGCATCGATGATTTTCTTATATCCTGTACAGCGGCAGATATTGCCGCGGATTGCGAAGGCCGCCTCATCGCGGGTCGGATCCGGATTCTGGTCGATCAGTCCCTTTGCGCTCATAACCATGCCGGGGATGCAGAAGCCGCACTGCACGGCTCCCGCTTCTCCAAAGGCATAGACAAATACTTCTTTTTCTCTGTCACTGAGTCCTTCTACTGTTACGATGGATTTTCCTTCCATCTTTGAAACCTTCTGGACACAGGCCTTGGTGGCCTTTCCATCAATCAGAACCGTACACGTTCCGCAGGCGCCTTCGCTGCAGCCATCCTTGACAGATTTGAGTCCCAGGTCATTTCTCAGCACATCGATCAGCTTCCGGTCCTCTTCCACGGTAACGCTCGTTCCATTCACCAGTAAGGTATACATAAGTTCACCTGCTTTCCCTATGCTAATAGGTAATCATAATCTTTGCAGACAGTTTCCATTACTTTGCGCAAGCCTTCCGGAATTACGCTGTCGCTGTCCGCGGCATTCCAAGTATACATGTTTCCAAGATAACGCACCTTACAGGAAACCGCAGCCTGATCGAGGACAACAAAGCCCTGATTCTTACTGTTTTCCATGTCCGCTTCATTGGCAAACAGGGTAAATTTATCTAAGTACGGAGCGCTGTCGTATGGACAGAAGCTCTTACAGTTACCGCACTCATTACACATATAATCCACATGGATAATCTGGTGTTTCGCCATTCCAGGTACATGGATCGCGATATTGGCACGGTTCGGACATACCTCTGCACAGTTCTCGCAGATATTGGAGCAGCCGAGACAGCGTGTGCTGTCTTCCTTATATTCCTTCGTTTCAGCCAGCACTCCGCGTCTGTCGTAGAGTTTTCCAAGATCCTCCACCGTATCATCAAAGTCTCTTGCCGCCTTTGCACCGAGGATTGCCTCCGCCGCCATTCTGGCGTCACGCATAGCTTCTACAACTGTCTTTGGTCCGTATAAACCGTCACCGATTGCATAAACGCCGGATACGCTGGTCTCCAGTGTCTCCTCGTTTACCATGGCTCTTCCTCTGTCGTTCACATTGATTCCGTTGGCCTTTAAGAAATCGGTCGGAACCTGCTCGCCGACAGCTGCAATCACGGTATCCGCCGGGATTTCCACCGTCTCACCTGTCTCGGACACGCCTCTTCTGCCGGAAGCATCGTAATCAGACAGCTTCATCACACTGCAGATCAGCTTTCCATTTTCCAGCTTCACAGGAGATAAGAGTTCTTTGAACTCCACGCCATCTTCCACCGCCATTACGAGTTCTTCCTCGTCGGCCGGCATGAAGCGTTTCGTTCTTCTGTATACCAGATAGGAGTGTTCCACCCCTTTTGTTTTCTTTACGGCTCTGGCCGTATCCATCGCGGTATTTCCGCCGCCGATGACAACGACATTTTTGCCGATATTTACATTTCCGTCAGTGGCCTTAAACTGTGCCAGGAAATCGAGTGCGTTCATAGCCTCTCCTGCTTCCAGTTTTAAAACTCCCGGCGTTGAAGCGCCAGTCGCCAGAATGATGTAGTCATATCCGGCCTTCTTTAAGTCTTCCAGACTCTCCACTCTCGTGTTCAGCTTCACCTCTGCGCCGTAAGCCGTAGCCAGAGCCACATCCTTTGCAATCGCTTCATCAGAAATACGGAATCCCGGAATTACGTGCTTTACTACGCCGCCAAGGCTGTCGCCCGCCTCATAGATCGTCGCCGGACAGCCGTTCTTTGTCAGGAAATACGCAGCCGCCAGACCAGCCGGGCCGCCGCCTACAACAGCAGTCTTCTTTCCTTTTAACTCCCCAGCCTTGATTTCCTTCATCAGAGCGTCGTAGCCGCCTTCCGCACACACCAGCTTGACGCCGCGGATGTTGACCGGATCCTCATAGAAGTTACGGTTACATTTGCTCATACAGTTATGTGCACAGATGGTACCCGTAATAAATGGAAGCGGGTTCTTCTCTGCGATCACCTTCATGGCTTCCTCATACCTGCCTGCTCCGGAAAGCTGTAAATACGTGGTCACATCCTGGTGGATCGGACATCCTTCCTTACACGGCGCCACATAGCAGTCGATAAGCGGAACCGGTTTGTTCATCTTTCTGGATGGAAGCGGCTTTACCGCCTTTACATGGTGTTCGTCCGTAATCGCAGCTTCCGCCAGCTTCGCGGTCTTCTCTGCATTTACTCCGGCAAACGCCACGCTTCCACATTCCAGTTCACTGGCCATCTGATCCAGTCTCTGATATCCGCCCGGCTTTAACAGGGTTGTCGCCACCGTTACCGGCCAGATTCCCGCATCTACAATGCTCTTGATATTATGGTAATCTGCACCGCCCGAGTAAGAGATTCTTAACTGTCCGTCAAACTCCTTCGCCAGCTTCGCAGCCAGTGAAATAGACAGCGGATACAACGATTTTCCTGACATGTACATCTCTTCGCTTGGAAGTTCATTCTGCTTCACATCAACCGGGAACGTATTGGTGATCTTCACGCCAAACTCCAGATTCTTATCTCCGGCCAGCTTTTTAAGCCTCTGAAGCATCGGAATCGCGTCATTATACTGTAAATCATCGAGGAAATGGAAATCGCCGAAAGCGACGTAATCGTATCCCATCTCATCCATGGTCTTTCTTGCAAATTCATATCCCAGAAGTGTCGGATTGCACTTGATAAAGGTATGAAGTCCCTTCACCTCGATCAAATACGTAGCGATCCGCTCGATCTCCTGAGGCGGGCAGCCATGCAGCGTGGAGAGTGTAACGGAATTACAGATATTAGAAGAAATCCCTTCAATATCCTCCTTCGTCACATGCTTAAACATGGAAACGTTCTCCAGCAGATACTCCCTGCAGTTCTTATAGGTCTCCGTATCCTTTGCGTCCTTCATGGACTCGATAAACAAATCAATCTTCGGAGACTTGATTCCCTCCAGATCGTATCCCACGCTCATATTGAACTGGAATCCGTCCATGGCGCCGAGTCCATACTCTTTCGCCATAACGCTCAGTAAAAACCATGCCTTTATGTACTCTTCCTGTGCCTGCGGAACGTAAAGCTCCGTTGACCACTCACAGTTATAGCACTCATCATCAGCCTTGATACAGGGCTTACTCACCGGAAGATCCTCGCCGTCGATGATCTGAACCGTCTTAAGCTCAAAGAACCGGCTTCCCGCATAGTAAGCCGCTGCAATATTCTGGGTCAGCTGGGTATGAGGGCCCGCCGCCGGACCAACCGGAGTCTCCAGAGTCCTTCCAAAGATTTTCCTATCATTCTCCGCCTTCGCCTGATAAGGTCTGTAAACCCCAAACACAGTCCCCTTATCGTCATGTTCCTTCATTACCCACTCCACTAACTGCGGAAATGGCATTGGTGTCATTCTGTCTCCCATCATTAACCTCCTGATTTGCGGGTATTTATCTTTTTAAATGTATTGGTTGCCGGGTCCGCGGGCTTTGGAGGGAAGACGAAATTTTATATAAATCTAAAGCATGATTTAATAAAATTTGTTTCCCTCCAAAACCCGCTGCTTCCCTGGATGCCGCTGAAAAAAGAAAACACCTCGCTGTGAATTTTCTAATATTTTCTTTCTGCTTTATTGGTATTGTGATTGCTGCTTATTTTTCTTTGCTGCTTTTTATCTTTGCTGCTTATTTGTATTTTTTTTCTGTTGCTTTATTACCATATTTCATTACTTCAAAACTCTGTATCATAAAAACTCTTTCACATTACAATTGCTGCCTTCATTTTACATCAAACAAAAGACTTTCTCTCTGGAATCTTCTACCTGCATTTTCTGCATTTATTCCGCCAATCCCATCGGCCAGCCCCTCTATTCCACCAGCAACTTTTGCGAGGAGAGTCTCCAGCCTGCCCGTACACAGTCCTTTCTGCGGGAACAAATTTTATTAAATCATGCTTTAGATTTATATAAAATTTCGTCTCCCGCAGAAAGGACGTAACCGTCAGCCACCCTCACTCCCTCATCAAAATTTCCCTCTATCTACTATTGATTCGGTCAGCCAGTTCCTTCGCCGCCTGCCTGCAGTCAGCCATAACTTTCTCTTCATCAATATTCGTAAGAATTCTGTCTTTCATCAGGACTTTTCCGTTTCCGACTGTCGTTGTCACACTTCTGCCGGTCATGCCGAAAAGAATATGGCTGTTTACGTTGCCTGCGTTCATCGGGGTCAGCGGGATATAATCGGTAACGATGACATCGGCGGCTGCGCCTTCTTTTAATACGCCGAGAGGCTTCTTAAAGTAACGGTTGGCAATTTTTGCATTTCCTTCGAACAGCATCTGCGGAACCTCGCCCCAGGCGGCGTTTGGATCGCAGAGATGGTGTTTGTGAAGTACGTTGGCAACCTTGTAGGATTCCGTCATGTCGTGTGTGTATCCGTCAGTGCCGAGACCGGTTAGGATTCCTCTGTGAACGATCTCCATAGTTGGAGGACATCCGCAGGCGTTGCCCATGTTGGATTCCGGATTATGTACGACCATGGTATCTGTTTCCTTTATTAATTCCATCTCGTGAGGATTTACGTAAATACAGTGGCCAAGCAGTGTCTTCGGGCCAAGGATATTGCAGTCCATTAGACGGTCTACGATGCGCTTGCCGTATTTCTTTAAGCAGTCATGAAGGTCTTCGATGCCCTCCGCCACATGAATGTGGTAGCCAACCTCCGCCGGCTTGTTGGCCGCTGCCAGTGCCATGGTCTCATCGGAAATAGTGAACTGCGCATGCATGCCCATCATTCCGGCGATCATATCACTGTCGTCCGCCAGCGCGTGTTTGATAAAGGCCGCGTTCTCCATTACCGCTTCCCTGGCCTTATCCATGCCGTCACGGTCAGAAATCTCATAACATAAGCAGGAGCGAACGCCGGTCTCTTTTGCCGCTTCTTCTATTTTAAACAGGGAATCGCGTATGTGGCCGAAGCTCGCATGGTGATCGAAGGTGGTGGTAATACCATTCTTAATGGAATCGATATAGGTTGCCATGGCGGAAAGCCTTGTCTCCTCCAGTGTTAAGTTGCGGTCGATCGTCCACCACATTCCGTCCAGGATCTCCAGGAAACCGTGGGGATCGTAGCCATTGATGCTTAAGCCTCTTGCAAATGCGCTGTAGATATGCTCATGCGCGTTGATAAACGCCGGCATGATGACGCCGCCTTTGGCGTCGATATATTCTGCATCGGGATATGCCTCTTTTATCTCTTTTGTCGTTCCTACTTTCATAATAGTGGATCCATCCATCGCCACTGCTCCATCTTCCAAAAACGGAGCCTCCGGGTTTCTTGTGATCATTCTTCCATTACCGATAATCAGCATGTCTCCATCTCCTTTTCTCTCTTTTTCTTAATATTTCGTCAAAATCTTAAAAATTTTGAGTATACAGTGTGCACATGGGACCTTCCCCGCCTCCCGTGCATTGTTCTTGCATATTGTCCTTGAGAACTTTTTCCTTCTCATCATTTTTATGCAGTTTGTACCATAAATATCTTTATAGGTACAGTGTATCATCTAAAAGTAAGAAATGCAAGATTAAAATACAAAAAAAATTAGTTTGCCTAAAAAATTTTTAGAAAAGGTATTGATTTTTCATTTTTTTATGTTATGATGGGAGTATAAGAAATCAAGTAAGGGGGGTTACAAGATGGATTCAAAGCTCGAACAACTGACACAGATTGCACACGGTGTGGCATCCCATTTTGGAAACGCCTGTGAGGTGGTCATCCACGACTTAAAAAAGCAGGATATAGAGAGCTCCATCGTCTATATCGAAAACGGTCACGTAAGCAACCGAAAACTGGGAGACGGACCTTCGGAAATCGTTCTTGAAACGCTGAACCGGAATCCTGAATGCTTAAAAGACCGGCTGTCTTATTTAACGAAGACAGATGACGGAAGGATTTTAAAATCCAGTACCATGTATATAAGAGGAAAGGACGGTACCATCGATTATATCTTTTCCTTAAATTATGACATCACAGGATTGCTCACTGTTGACAACTCGATCCGCTCTCTCATCTCCACCGCGGAGATGTCCGGAGAAGACCGGCAGCCAAGAAAGATCACGCACAACGTCAACGACCTTTTAGATACGCTCATCGAACAGTCCGTACAGCTGGTCGGCAAACCGGTGGCGCTGATGAGCAAGGATGACAAGATCACAGCGATTCAGTATTTAAACGACGCCGGGGCATTCCTGATCACAAAATCCGGCGACAAGGTTTCCAACTTTTTCGGAATATCCAAGTTCACGCTTTACAGCTACATGGATGCCGGAAAAGAGAATAAATAAGTTTTCAATAAAATTTCCATTTTAAATTCATTATTAAAATAAGAAGGAGAATCAAACATCATGAATCCAATCGAATGGGTGGTTAACACCATGCCGAAGACAGACGACAAGAATTTATCTGTCATGGCGCTGGACGAAATCGGAAAGGCAAGGAAATTCCATGAGAGCTTCCCGCAGTACAGCAAGACACCACTTGCAAAGCTCGACCATATGGCTGAATACTTAGGACTCGGCCAGGTTTATGTGAAGGACGAATCCTACCGCTTCGGTTTAAACGCTTTCAAGGTTTTGGGCGGTTCCTTCGCGATTGCGAAGTACATAGCACAGCAGACAGGCAAAGACGTCTCCGATCTTCCATATAGTGTTCTGACTTCCGAAGCACTCCGCGAGGAATTCGGCCAGGCTACCTTCTTTACAGCCACAGACGGAAACCATGGACGAGGCGTTGCATGGGCGGCCAACCGGTTAGGACAGAAGGCAGTTGTCTTCATGCCGAAGGGCTCCACCATCACCCGTTTCAATAACATCAAGGCAGAAGGCGCTGACGTTACCATCGAGGAAGTCAACTACGACGAATGTGTCCGCATGGCAGCCGATGCCGCTTCTAAAACAGAGCACGGCGTTGTCGTACAGGATACCGCATGGGACGGCTACGAAGAGATTCCGGCATGGATCATGCAGGGATACGGAACCATGGCGATGGAAGCCGGCGAGCAGTTAGAGGAATACGGATGTGACAGACCGACTCACGTATTCGTTCAGGCAGGCGTTGGTTCTCTTGCAGGAGCTGTACAGGGCTACTTCGCAAACCGTTATCCGGAAAACCCGCCTAAGGTTGTCGTTGTGGAAGCTGATGTTGCAGCCTGTCTCTACAAGGGTGCGAAAGCCGGCGACGGACGTCTTCAGATCGTGGACGGCGATATGCAGACCATCATGGCCGGTTTAGCCTGCGGCGAGCCGAACACCATATCCTGGGATATCTTAAAGAACCACGTTGACACCTTCGTCTCCGCTCCTGACTGGGCAGCAGCAAAAGGCATGAGAATGCTGGCAGCTCCGATTAAGGGAGACGTATCAGTCACGTCCGGTGAGTCCGGTGCAGCTCCATTCGGTATTCTGGCCTGCATCATGACCATGGATGAGTACAAGGATTTAAGAGAGCATTTAGGACTGAATCAGGATTCAAAAGTTCTCCTCTTCTCTACGGAGGGCGACACCGACCCGGAACGCTACAAAGCGATCGTTTGGGAAGGAAAAGAACGTTAGGCAATCGAACACCATAAAAAATGAATAAAACGGAGGGTATTAAAATCATGGATTACGCAAAAATCAAAGAGGCAGCAAAAAATTACGAAGCTGATATGACCAGATTTTTAAGAGACATCGTAAAATTCCCAGGCGAGAGCTGTGATGAGAAAGCTCATATCGACCGCATCGCAGAAGAGATGAGAAAGCTTGAATTTGACAAGGTTGTTATCGATGATATGGGCAACGTTCTTGGTTACATGGGAACCGGCGCAACCTTAATCGGTTTCGATGCTCATATCGATACCGTTGGTATCGGCAACAAGAACAACTGGAACTTCGATCCATACGAAGGCTACGAGAATGACACCGAAATCGGCGGCCGCGGCGTTTCCGATCAGTGCGGCGGTATCGTATCAGCCGTTTACGGAGCCAGAATCATGAAGGATTTAGGACTTTTAAGCGACAAATACACCGTACTCGTAACCGGTACTGTTCAGGAAGAAGACTGTGACGGTCTCTGCTGGCAGTACATCATCAACGAAGACAAGGTTCGTCCGGAATTCGTTGTATCCACAGAGCCTACTGACGGCGGAATCTACCGCGGCCAGAGAGGACGTATGGAAATCCGTGTAGACGTAAAGGGTGTTTCCTGCCACGGCTCCGCTCCGGAGCGCGGTGACAACGCGATCTACAAGATGGCCGATATCCTTCAGGATGTACGCGCCTTAAATGAAAACGACGCAGCCGATGACAAAGAAGTAAAAGGTCTCGTTAAGATGTTAGACGAGAGCTACAACGCAGAGTGGAAAGAAGCAAACTTCTTAGGCCGCGGCACTGTCACTGTTTCCGAAATCTTCTTCACATCACCGAGCCGCTGTGCGGTTGCTGACTCCTGTGCGGTATCCTTAGACCGTCGTATGACAGCCGGTGAGACCTGGGAAAGCTGCTTAGAAGAAATCCGCAACTTACCGAGCGTAAAGAAGTACGGCGGAGACGTAACCGTATCCATGTATGAATATTCCCGTCCTTCCTATAAAGGACTTACTTATCCGATCGAGTGCTACTTCCCGACCTGGGTTATTCCGGAGGATCACAAAGTAACCGCATCTCTGGAAGAAGCTTACAAGAACTTATACGGCGATGTCCGTATCGGCGCAGAAGAAACACTTGCCATGAGAACTGCCCGTCCATTGACAGACAAATGGACATTCTCTACCAACGGCGTTTCCATCATGGGACGCAACGGAATTCCGTGTATCGGCTTCGGACCTGGCGCAGAGGCTCAGGCTCACGCTCCGAACGAGAAGACATGGAAGCAGGATTTAGTAACATGTGCAGCAGTTTACGCAGCACTTCCTTCTATCTACTGCGAGAAATAATACTTAGCCAATCAGTTGCCATTTTGTAACCATATATGCCGGCTGCAGATTCAATCGAATCCGGTTTCCGGAATCGTGCGCCGAAGCGCGGCTGCTACCGCAGCCATATTACCTTAGCGCGCAGTGCGCATCCACCCGGAGGGTTTTCTTCGACAGGATGTACTTTCCTGTTGAAGAAAATGCAGCCACCCCTAAAAACAATCACTCTTGCCGTCGGCCCTCATTCCTTCCCCAAATCTATGACAGGCTGGACAGCATGCAGGATAGATACCAAATAACATTACATTTATTTCAGGAGGCTTTATACCAATATGAAAACCTTACAGGATTACATCGACAAATTAAACGCTTTAAATTTCAAGGAAATGTACAACAATGATTTCTTCTTAACATGGGAAAAGACAGACGAAGAACTGGAAGCTGTCTGGACCGTAGCTGATGCTCTCCGTTTCATGAGAGAAAACAACATTTCCACAAAGGTATTCGAGAGCGGCCTTGGAATCTCCTTATTCCGTGACAACTCCACACGTACCCGTTTCTCCTTCGCTTCCGCATGTAACTTACTCGGCCTGGAAGTTCAGGACTTAGACGAGGGCAAGTCTCAGGTTGCTCACGGCGAGACCGTTCGTGAAACAGCCAACATGATCTCCTTCATGGCTGATGTGATCGGTATCCGTGATGACATGTACATCGGCAAGGGCAACGCTTATATGCATGAAGTTGTTGACTCTGTAACACAGGGCCACAAGGACGGAATCTTAGAGCAGAAGCCAACCTTAGTAAACTTACAGTGCGATATCGACCATCCGACACAGTGTATGGCTGATATGTTACATATTATCCATGAGTTCGGCGGCCTTGAGAACTTAAAGGGCAAAAAGCTGGCTATGACATGGGCTTACTCTCCTTCCTACGGAAAGCCATTATCCGTTCCTCAGGGTGTAATCGGTCTGATGACACGTATGGGCATGGAAGTTGTTCTGGCTCATCCGGAAGGCTACGAAGTAATGCCTGAGGTTGAGGAAGTTGCCAGAAATAATGCTGAGAAGTCCGGCGGTTCCTTCCGTGTATCTCACGACATGGCTGACGCATTTAAAGACGCTGACATCGTTTACCCGAAGAGCTGGGCTCCATTCGCAGCAATGGAAAAGAGAACCAACTTATACGGCGAAGGCGATACAGAGGGTATCAAGGCTCTGGAGAAAGAATTACTGGCTCAGAACGCAGACCACAAAGACTGGTGCTGTACAGAAGAGCTTATGAAGACCACAAAGGATGGCAAGGCCCTGTACTTACACTGCTTACCGGCTGATATCAACGACGTAAGCTGTGTAGATGGTGAAGTAGAAGCTTCCGTATTCGATCGTTACCGCGATCCGTTATACAAAGAAGCAAGCTTCAAGCCATACGTAATCGCCGCTATGATCTTCCTTGCCAAGTTTGAGAATCCACAGGAAATCTTAAAGAAGCTGGAAGAAAGAAACACGCCACGCGTATTCAAATAAGAAGAATATGAATCCGGGCGCACCCGCTGCCAGCGAGTAGCAGGTGCGTCCTTTTTTGGATTTTTTATAAAACCGGTGGAGGGTTTATTCAATGGATAAGAAGAAAAGAATTGTCATTGCCCTGGGCGGCAACGCCTTAGGCAACACACTGCCAGAACAGATGACGGCAGTTAAAATCACCGCAAAAGCGATCGTAGACCTGATCGAGGAAGGCTGCGAGGTCGTCGTTGCACACGGCAACGGACCTCAGGTCGGCATGATCAACAACGCTATGAGCGCACTGAGCCGTGAAGATCCGTCTCAGCCTAATACTCCTCTCTCCGTCTGTGTTGCCATGAGCCAGGCTTACATCGGCTATGACCTGCAGAACGCACTGAGAGAAGAGCTGTTAAACAGAAACATCACGGATATTCCGGTCACTACCATGATCACACAGATCCGTGTAGATGCGGAAGATCCTGCATTTAACGCACCTTCCAAACCGATCGGCCATTTCATGACAGAGGAACAGGCTAAGATCGCAGAAGAAAAGTATGGATATATCATGAAGGAAGACGCAGGCCGCGGCTACCGCCGTGTCGTTGCATCTCCAAAGCCTGCCGAAATCATTGAGATCGGTGCGATCCGCTCCCTCGTGGACTCCGGACAGCTGGTCATCGCCTGCGGCGGAGGCGGTATCCCGGTTACTTTAATCGGAAACCATTTAAAAGGCGCAAGCGCCGTAATTGACAAAGACTTTGCAAGTGAACTGCTGGCGGAAGAACTGAACGCTGATTTCTTAATCATCTTAACCGCAGTAGAAAAGGTCGCTATCAACTTCGGAAAACCGGAAGAGAAATGGTTGGACGATATCACAACAGACGATGCCAGAAAGTATATGGACGAAGGCCATTTTGCGCCAGGCTCCATGCTTCCGAAAGTGCAGGCTGCTGTGAAATTCGCAGATTCCAAAGATGGGCGCAACGCACTCATCACTCTGCTTGAAAAAGCAAAAGAGGGAATCCTGGGGAAAACCGGTACTCGCATTCATCAGTAATTTTCTGCCGGGAAACCGCAATCCGATTTCCCGGAGTACTTCCAATAACCTAAGGAGGAACTCTCTCTATGAAACAGTCAAGTAAAGAATACGCTTCTATATTTCAGATGGACGGCATCCCAAAATTCTCCCAGGCTCTGCCGTTAGCACTTCAGCACGTGGTAGCCATGATCGTTGGCTGCGTTACGCCAGCCATCATCGTATCCAACGTTGCAAACCTTTCCACCGCAGACCGGGTTATCTTAATCCAGGCTGCTCTTGTCGTATCCGCACTTTCCACATTACTGCAGCTTTTCCCCATCGGTAAAAAGAATGGTTTCCGCCTCGGAGCCGCTCTGCCGGTAATCATGGGCATCAGCTTTGCTTACGTGCCCAGCATGCAGTCGATCGCAGCGGACTACGGCGTTCCTGCTATTTTAGGCGCTCAGATCGTCGGCGGCGTTGTCGCCTTCATTGTGGGTGCTTTTGTCATGCAGATCCGTAAGTTTTTTCCGCCGCTTATTACGGGTACCGTGGTCTTCACCATCGGCTTATCCTTATATCCGACGGCAATTAATTACATGGCCGGAGGTACCTCCAGCCCCACATACGGTTCCTGGCAGAACTGGACGATTGCATTTATTACACTCGTCGTAGTTACTGTACTGAACCATTTCGGCAAAGGAATCTTTAAGCTCGCCTCGATCCTGATCGGCATCATCGTCGGCTATGTTGTCTCACTCTTCTTTGGCATGGTCGATTTCGCCAGCATCGGTTCCGCGGCAGCCTTCCAGGTTCCCCAGCCTCTTCATTTTGGAATCATGTTTGAACCGTCTTCCTGTATTGCCATTGCAATCCTGTTCGCCATCAACTCCATACAGGCGATCGGCGACTTTACGGCAACTACCAGCGGTTCTATCGACCGCGAACCAACCGATAAGGAACTTCAGGGCGGTATCATGGGCTACGGTGTCACTAATATTCTCGGCGCCCTGCTCGGAGGCCTCCCCACCGCAACCTACAGCCAGAACGTCGGTATCGTTACGACGACAAAGGTTGTCAACCGCTGTGTCCTGGGTCTTACCGCTGTCATTCTCCTTGCAGCCGGTTTAATCCCGAAGTTCTCCGCACTGCTCACCACCATTCCCCAATGTGTTCTGGGCGGTGCGACCGTATCAGTCTTTGCTTCTATCGCCATGACCGGTATGAAGCTCGTTATGTCGGAAGAGATGACTTACCGCAACTCTTCTATCGTAGGACTTGCCGCAGCGCTCGGCATGGGTATCTCCCAGGCCACCGCAGCACTTTCCACATTCCCCAGCTGGGTAGTCACCATCTTCGGCCGTTCACCGGTCGTAGTCGCTACCATCGTGGCGGTTCTGCTGAATATTATCCTTCCGAGAGAAGGTAAAAAAGTGAAATAAGATCCATCCTTTCACAGGAAAAGCGCCCAATGACTATTGACTGGTCATTGGGCGCTTTTTTATGCAGCCGGGCGATGTGTTTATGGCCTGGTACAGGTATTTCCTTCCACTCCGTTCCCATGTATTGACAGCGTGAGGCAAAGATTTTACAATAAACGTATCTTAAATACAGCAAAGAACTGGAGAACTATGGACAGAAAAAATCTTGTGAATCAAAGCATTGATTATATAATGGGGCATTTAGATGAGGATCTGTCGCTTGACCGCTTAGCCGCTCATGTTTACATATCAAAATTCCATTTCAGCCGGATATTTAAGGAAGAAACCGGCGAAAGCGTTTATGCGTTTATCAAACGCTGTAAGGTTGACCAGAGCGCCGTGGATCTGAAGCTGAATCCAACGAAAGCCATTACGGACATTGGTCTGGATTACGGATACAGCGCTTCCAACTACAGTACCGTATTTAAAGAGCGCCATCATACCTCCCCTACGGGGTACAAGCAGTCAATACCGGCTCATAGCATGCCTGTTCCCTTTACCCCGGAGCGGACTGCCCGCTTCAAAACTACGGAAGAATACGCAGCACGAATCGAAATTCAGGAGTTTCCTGACATATTTGTGATATATGAGCGTTTTATTGGAAGCTATGTGGACATTGAGACGCACTGGTATCAGTTTTTCGATCAATACAAAGCATTTTTGAGGGAAGAGACCGTTCTGATCGAACGCTTTTTCAATGACCCGGCGATTACAAATGCATCTCAGTGCATCTGCGATCTCTGCATGACAGCAGAGCCGGACTGCAGTCTGGATCACGTTATGCGGATCAGAGGCGGCAAATGGATTGTGTATCATTACGACGGAGAAATCAAGGACATCTTCGAGACGCTGCAGGGAATCTTCAATATCTGGCTGCCGCAGAGCGGTTATCACATGGCACGGCGTTACGGACTGAATCTGTATCGCCGCATTGACCGCGGCAATCACAGCGTTGTTATGGATTTATGCATCCCCATTTCATAACAAGCTCATAACAGCAAGAATTCAGAAGTCAACACCATGGCTTTCTTTCTATAATAAAAGTGTTCGAAACACTGTATGCAGAAAGGAGGTCATTTTTTTATGCGGTCCACCATCAGGTATGTGAGATGATCGGGAAGATGTTTTTCAGAAGCGGCTGCCAGAACAGAAAGTACCGCTCAAGGAACGAATCTTCATGAACGATACTTAACCAACAATACTTAGCTAACATTACCCAGCTAACATTACCCAGCTAACATTACTCAGCTAACATTACTCAGCTAACATTACTCAGCTAACATTAC